>Ga0209550_10001219_pt1 | contig 24787 bp, 21 predicted proteins | sample LauGreSuBDMM15SN_2_FD_187567 | JGI IMG/M metagenome (GOLD analysis project Ga0209550, IMG submission 187567) | Freshwater lake microbial communities from Lake Michigan, USA - Su13.BD.MM15.SN (SPAdes) (version 5) | ecosystem: Environmental > Aquatic > Freshwater > Lake | place: Lake Michigan... | reverse complement strand
GGGTGCATATCAGCGCGACCCATGAAACTGAACACCGGCATTTGCGCGGACTCACCGCCCAACATACCGTCACCCGCCTGCTCTGTGCATTTAGAAAAATCGATGCTTTTGCCGTCTATGCGTGGCGGTGTGCCCGTCTTCAATCGGCCCTGGGGTAAGCGCAGCTCTTTGAGGCGCGCGGACAGCCGGCCGGCTGGCGGATCTCCAGCACGACCCGCGGCGTAGTTGTCTAGGCCGACATGGATCTTTCCATCCAAAAAAGTGCCCGCAGTTAAAACCACTGTCTTGGCACGAAAGCAGATGCCCACTTGCGTCGTAGCGCCCACCACCCTTGAGCCCTCCATCATCAGGTCGTCAACCGCTTGCTGAAACAGCCAAAGATTAGGCTGGGTTTCCAGCCGGCGACGAACTGCGGCCTTATAAAGTACACGGTCAGCTTGGGCGCGCGTGGCACGAACTGCTGGGCCTTTAGAGCGATTCAGAATTCGAAACTGAATACCCGCTTGATCGGTGGCCAAGGCCATGGCGCCGCCCAGGGCGTCTAACTCTTTCACTAGGTGGCCTTTGCCAATGCCGCCTATAGATGGGTTGCAACTCATCTGGCCCAAAGTTTCAATGTTATGGGTGAGCAACAAGGTGCGACAACCCATGCGTGCCGATGCCAATGCGGCTTCCGTGCCCGCATGACCGCCGCCTACCACCAACACATCAAAACTTTCTGGATAAAGCATTCATGCCTTTTGTAAAACCATCGATTTTATGGCCTGCAATGGGCGCTTGCGCCATACGTGAACCTAAGGTAAACCATGGACTTGCCATCCAAGCCACAGCCAAACTAGCACTCAAACGTCGATATTGCCCGCGCGCAAAGCGTTGGTTTCGATGAAAACGCGTCGCGGTTCAACCTCGTCGCCCATCAACATGGTGAAGACACGATCTGCTTCAATCGCGTCATCGATTTGCACACGCAGCAAACGGCGAACCGCCGGATCCATGGTGGTTTCCCACAACTGCGCCGGGTTCATCTCGCCCAAGCCTTTGTAGCGCTGGCGAGCAGTCGCGTTTTCGGCTTGACCAATCAGCCACTTCATGGCCTGGCGGAAATCGCTGATTTTTTCTTCCTTGCGACGCTCACCCTCACCGCGCTCTATGCGCGCACCTTCTCCTAGCAAGTCTCTGAAGGTGGTGGCCGCTTCAGCCAAGGCGGCGTAATCAGCACCATGCACAAAGTCTTGGGTAATCAGACTGCTCTTGACATTGCCATGGTGATGGCGGCTCAAGCGCAAAATAGGTTTGTCGCTGCGCACATCAAACTCAGCCGCCACTTCCGAGCCGCTGCCCAGTTCGCGCAACTTCAGTTGCAAGGCAGCTGCGCTGGTTTGCGCTTGATCTAAGCTGTCTAGGTTCAGAGATACCCCATCAGCCATGCCGCGCAATGCCTCGGCGTCCATGATGCTGCTCAAGCGTGAAATAACAGCTTCAGCCACTTGGTGCTTGCGCGCCAATTCATTCAAGGTGTCGCCCGTCAGGGTTTGCGAGTTAGCGCCTCCCGTATGCAAGCTCGCGTCTTTAAGGGCCACTTTAAGCAAGAACAAATCGAGAGCCAACTGATCTTTCAAATACTGTTCTTCCTTTCCCACCTTGACTTTGTACAAGGGGGGTTGCGCAATATAGATATGGCCACGTTCGACCAACTCGGGCATTTGTCGATAAAAGAAAGTCAGCAACAGCGTGCGGATGTGCGCGCCGTCTACATCCGCATCGGTCATGATGATGATGCGGTGGTAGCGCAGTTTGTCGATATTAAAGTCGTCCGTGCCTGATTTACCCGACTCGGCGCTTACTTTGCCAATGCCGGTGCCAAGTGCAGTGATGAGAGTCAAGATTTCATTGCTGGTGAGGAGCTTTTCATAACGCGCTTTTTCCACGTTCAAAATTTTCCCGCGCAGAGGCAAAATCGCTTGAAACTTTCTGTCTCGCCCTTGCTTGGCTGAACCACCAGCCGAGTCGCCCTCAACGATGTAGATTTCACACAGTGCGGGGTCTTTCTCTTGGCAGTCGGCCAACTTGCCGGGCAAGCCCATGCCATCCAGCACACCTTTGCGCCGCGTCATCTCTCGCGCTTTGCGCGCTGCCTCGCGGGCACGCGCAGCATCAATGATCTTGCCGCAAATCATCTTGGCATCGTTGGGGCGCTCTTGCAAATAGTCACCCAGCACCTTGCCCACAATATCCTCTACAGGCGCGCGAACCTCGCTAGACACCAGCTTGTCTTTGGTTTGGCTGCTGAACTTGGGCTCGGGCACTTTGACCGACAAAACGCAACACAAACCTTCACGCATATCGTCGCCAGTCACCTCTACTTTGGCCTTTTTAGCAAACTCGTGTTCTTCAATGTATTTGTTAATCACCCGCGTCATTGCCGCCCGCAGGCCGGTTAAATGCGTACCGCCATCGCGTTGCGGAATGTTGTTGGTAAAACACAGCACGCTCTCGTTGTAGCCATCGTTCCATTGCATGGCAACTTCAACGCCAATATGGGTACCAGGGATGCCGCCATAGGTTTCTGCAGGGCGCTCGCCCTCGGCATAAAAAGCATTGGGGTGAAGAATTTTTTTGCCCGCGTTAATGAACTGCACAAAACCCGCCACACCGCCCGCACCCGAGTAGTCGTCGTTTTTGCCGGTACGCTCATCCATTAAACGGATACGCACACCATTGTTCAAATAACTGAGTTCGCGCAGTCGCTTGCTTAAGATTTCATAATGGAAATCATGGTTTTGCGTAAAAATATCGGTGTCAGGTAAGAAATGCACCTCGGTACCGCGTTTGTCAGTGTCACCAGTAACTCGCATGGGCGAAACTTCAACCCCATCAACCAATTCAATTAGACGGTTTTGCACAAAGCCCTTGGCAAACTCGATGGTATGAACCTTGCCGTCACGTCGCACCACCAAGCGCAACCATCTGGACAATGCATTAACGCAGGAAACACCTACACCGTGCAAACCGCCAGAAACCTTGTAGCTGTTTTGATTGAACTTGCCGCCCGCATGCAATTCGGTAAGCGCAATTTCTGAAGCGCTGCGTTTGGGTTCGTGCTTGTCATCCATCTTCACGCCCGTGGGAATACCACGGCCGTTGTCTGTGACGCTGATGGAGTTATCTGAATGAATGGTAACCACGATGTCATCGCAGTGGCCCGCCAAGGCCTCATCAATCGAGTTATCCACCACCTCAAACACCAAATGATGCAAGCCCGTGCCATCCGAGGTGTCGCCAATGTACATGCCTGGGCGTTTACGAACGGCCTCTAAACCCTCAAGGATTTGAATGGCGTTTTCGCCATAGGATTGATCTGCCATAGGTATTGATGGCTTTTCACCGTCTTCTGGTAAGTCTTGTAGGGGATTCATAACTCAATTCACAGTGCTTTAAGCACAAAAAAATACAAAGCATTAAATGCGCATGGGCATAACAACGTACTTGAAACTTGGATTTTCAGCCATAGTAACCAACACCGAACTGTTGGAGTCGGCCAAATCCATACGCACCATGTCTTGCGACATATTGGTGAGTACATCGATTAAATAAGTCACGTTAAAACCAATTTCTATGCTATCGCCCACATAGTCGATTTCAATTTCATCTATCGCTTCTTCTTGTTCGGCGTTACTGGCCGCCACACGCAACACGCCGGTATCTAAATTAATGCGAACGCCTTTGAATTTATCGCTGGTCAAAATGGCGGTTCTTTGCAAGGTGTTGAGTAAACTCAATCGGCCTAAGGTGACTGCATTTTTATGATTTTTAGGGATAACGCGGTTGTAATCGGGAAACTTACCTTCGACCAACTTGGTTACAAATTCTTTGCCTTCAAACTTGAACTTGGCTTGGTTATTGGCAAATTGCATGTCAATCATGCCTTCTTTATCGCTGAGCAAACGCAGCAATTCAAGAACGGTTTTGCGCGGCAAAATAACTTCTTGCTTGGGCACTTCCACTTCCAATGTGGCAGAGGTGTAGGCCAAGCGGTGACCGTCAGTAGCGACCAAACTGAGCTGCTTGCCTTCTGCCACAAACAAAATACCGTTCAAGTAATAGCGTATGTCGTGAACCGCCATGGCAAAAGACACCTGATGCAACAACTCCTTCAAAGTCTTTTGCGGAACACTGAACATGGGTCCAAAGTTGGGGGACTCTTGGACCAAGGGAAAATCTTCCGCAGGCAAGGTTTGCAAAGTAAAACGACTCTTGCCACTTTTGAGGATCAGTTTATTTTGCTGAGACTCCAAACTGACCATTTGATCGTTTGGCATGGAGCGCAAAATATCCATCAATTTACGCGCGCCCACAGTGGTCGTGAAGTTTGAATTGTCGCCACCCAAATCGGCTTCGGTGCGAATTTGAATCTCCAAATCACTGCTGGTCAGTTGTATCGCATGAGGCGTTTTTTGAATCATCACATTGGCCAAAATAGGCAAGGTGTGACGCCTCTCCACAATACCGACCACCGATTGCAAAGCAGCAACTATATTTTCTTGACTCGCTTTCAAAACAATCATGTCATCCTCTTCTTTAAAATCTTTATATATCAATAGTTGTAGTAGATAAGGGACGGCTTCATCTGTGGAAAACCGTATTTTCCACCTTTATTTCAACAACTTGATGACCTTTGAACCATGTGTGAAACAAGGCTGCAGTGGGTAAGTCAAAAGGGGATAACTTTCCAAATCTGTCTTGGTCTGTGGATAACCCAAAGTTTATGCGAAAACTGTGCACAGGGTTTGCAAGATAAGCCATTGGTATTATCCTTTCAGGGTTTGTTCAAGTACATGCAACTGCTGATTGAGCTCACTCAATGTTTGTCGTTCACCCGAAATTTTTCTGACCGCATGTAAAACCGTGGTGTGGTCGCGTCCACCAAACAGTTCACCTATTTCGGGCAAGCTTTTTTGGGTGAGTTCTTTGGCCAAATACATGGCAATTTGACGCGGTCTGGCAATAGAGGCAGGGCGTTTTTTGGAATACATGTCCGCCACTTTGATTTTGTAGTAGTCTGCCACGGTTTTTTGTATATTTTCAACCGAAATTTGACGATTTTGAATAGACAAAAGATCACGCAGTGCGTCTCTGGCGAGCTGAATTGAGACTTCTTTTTGGTTAAACCGTGAGTACGCCAAAATTTTTCGCAGAGCGCCTTCTAACTCACGCACATTGGAGCGCACATTTTTCGCTACGAAAAAAGCAACTTCTTCGGGCATGTCGGCTCCTTCGCTGCGAGCTTTGGCAATCAAAATAGCCACCCGCATTTCAAGCTCGGGCGGTTCTATGGCAACTGTCAAACCTGAATCAAATCGCGAGACCAGACGCTCATGGATATCAGCCAAACCTTTGGGATAGGTATCGCTGGTCATGACAATATGGGACTTTTTGGTTAGCAAAGCCTCAAAAGCGTTGAAAAACTCTTCTTGTGTGCGGTCTTTATTGGCAAAAAACTGCACATCGTCGATCAGCAGCAAATCCAGGGAATGGTAATAGTGCTTGAACTCATCAAATGTTTTGCGTTGATAGGCTTTGACAACATCAGACACAAACTGCTCTGCGTGTATATACAAAACTTTGGCGTCTGGGCGATTCAGCAGCAACTGATTGCCCACCGCATGCATCAAATGGGTTTTACCCAAACCGACGCCACCATAAATAAACAAAGGGTTGTAAAGTTGTCCTGGCACATTGGCCACATGCATAGCAGCGGCGCGAGCCATGCGGTTGGCGGTGCCTTCAACCAAATTATCAAAACAAAGACTGGTGTTGATCCGGTTTTTAAAACCGTTGCTGATGGCATCGCTGGCTGATCCTGAGGATGCGCCCAAGTCCTCGGGCTCCATCAGGGCGCGGGGCGCGGCCGCGCGTTGCGGCATTTCTTTGGTGGCAAGCAAAAAATCAATTTGTATAGGTTGGCCATAGATTTGCTGCAAAAGCGCAGACAGACGCCCTGCGTATTGGGCGCGGATCCAGTCCAATTTGAAACGATTGGCCACTTCAATATGGATGCGCGAGAAATCTTCGGATAAGCTGGCATTCAGTGGTTTTATCCAAGTATTGAACTGTTGTTCGGGCAATTCTTGCGCCAATTGGTCTACGCAAGCCTGCCACAACGCATGGCCGGCATCGGGCAAAGCGTCTTCTGTGATCTGTGGAGGAGGCGGCGTATTCAATTTATAACCAATGTGTGGATAACAAATAGTTTAAGCGCTTGTGAAGCCCCTTTATCAAAAATTTATCCACAGGCGAGAAAAAATAAATCGTTAATCTTCAACTTCTTCTTGCTTTACATGAAGAAAGCTTGGTGAAGACCTTGAGTTGAGGGATAATGCAAGGTTTCCTCGACGCATTTAGTGACTTCAAATGAAACGCACCTACCAACCTTCTAAAACCCGCCGCGCGCGCACCCATGGCTTTTTGGTGCGTATGAAAACCCGTGGAGGACGCGCTGTGATCAATGCGCGTCGTGCCAAAGGCCGCAAACGCTTAGCTGTTTAAGCGTTTGTTGCTTGGTTACAGCGCCATTTGTCTTTTCTCGTGGACAAACTGACATTGCGCGCCGATTTCGATGCTGTGATGGCTGCGGGCATTGTTGCGCGTACCTCGCATTTCGCCTTGCATCAGCAACATAGCACGACAGCCAGCCGCATTGGCGCAGTGGTACCTAAGCGCTGGGCCCGCAAAGCCGTGACGCGCAATCTCATTAAGCGGCAAATTTACGCATTAGGCCCAGAACAATGGGCGCACCTACCTGATGCAGACCGAGTGATCCGATTGCGAAAAAGCTTCGATAAGCAAAGTTTTATTAGCGCAAGCTCGCTGCGCTTACGCATCGCGGTCAGAACCGAATTGAATCAACTGCTGCAACATATGCTTGCGCCATGATGCAGCGACTTTTGGTTTTGCTGGTTAAAGGCTATCGCCTCATGCTCAGCCCTTGGCTGGGATCTGCTTGTCGATTCACGCCGAGCTGCTCAGCCTATGCATTGGACGCGCTACACCATCACGGCGCGGCCAAGGGAAGTTTTTTAACGCTGCGCCGCTTATCTCGTTGCCACCCATGGTGTGACGGGGGCTATGACCCCGTTCCCGTGACCCCCTCAGCGAGCGGCCAAAGCACGACTTTATCCACCTCTTCGACCTCGATTGCAGACTCACCATGAACGATATTCGCCGCACCATTCTTTGGGTTGTTTTTGGGTTTTCATTGGTCATGCTGTGGGACCAGTGGCAATTGCATAACGGCAATCGCCCCACTTTTTTCCCAAGCGCCACCCCACCTGCGGTGACAGCGGCCACGCCTGGGTCCAGCCCCACACCCAGTGCCACGCCAAGCCCTGCGACAGGCGATGTGCTGTCGGGTTTGCCTACTGAGCGCGCCACAAACACGCCGTCTTTGGCCAGTGAAATCGTAGAAGTTCAAACCGATGTTTTGAAATTGAGTTTTGATACCCGTGGCGCAAGTCTCGCGCGAGTAGAGTTACTCAAGCACAAAGATGTGCTTCGCCCTGGCAGCAATGTGCTGCTGATGGACAGCTCTAAAGAACGTATGTATTTGGCGCAGACCGGCTTGGTCGGCGCGCCGGCAGGCGCTAGCTGGCCAAGCCATCAAACACCTATGCGTCTCACAAGCGCGCCCAAATTCAAAGAGGGCGAAGACAGCTTGCTTTTGCGCTTTGAGTCAGACATTTCAGGCGGCGTCAAGCTCATCAAAACCTACACCGTGAATAAAAACAGCTATTTGCTGTTAGTTCAACATGAAATTGTGAACCAGTCGGGACAAAGTATTTCGCCCCAAGTCTATGTACAACTTGTGCGAGATGGCAATAAGCCCGAGGGAGAGTCTGCTTTTTACTCTACCTTCACGGGACCTGCGGTTTACACAAACGCAAAAAAATACCAAAAAATCGAGTTTTCAGACATAGAAAAAGACAAGGCTGATTTTGAAAAAAAATCCGATCTCGGCTATGTGGCGATGGTGCAGCACTACTTTGCTTCGGCTTGGTTAATGGACGACGCACAGCCTCGCGACTTATATGCAAGAAAAATCGACAACAATCTTTATTCAGTTGGCATGGTCGTACCCTTGTCTGCGCAGGCCAATGAGAGCAAACAGACACACCAAGTGAAATTGTTTGTAGGACCCCAAGAAGAGAAAACACTGGAGAACATTTACCCAGGCCTGGAGTTGGTGAAAGACTACGGATTTCTCACGATTTTGTCTAAGCCACTGTATTGGTTGCTCTACGAGTTAAACAAGCACATCAGCAACTGGGGTTGGTCGATTGTTGCCTTGGTGGTTTTGCTCAAGCTCGCCTTTTACTGGTTGAACTCACAAGCCTATAAAAGCATGGGGAAGATGAAAGCGATCAATCCCAAGATTATGGAAATGCGCGAGCGCTTGAAAGACAACCCACAGCAAATGCAAACCGAGATGATGAAAATTTACCGCGAAGAAAAAGTCAATCCCTTGGGCGGATGTTTACCTATAGCGGTACAAATTCCATTTTTTATTGCTCTTTACTGGGTCTTATTGTCTTCAGTTGAAATGCGCAACGCGCCGTGGGTGGGATGGATACATGACTTGGCCGCACCAGACACCGCATTTGGTATTTGGTTTGGTGTCCCCATAGGCTTATTGCCTATTTTGATGACGGCAACTTCGCTGGTGCAGACGTGGCTCAATCCCACCCCACCCGACCCGATTCAAGCCAAGCTGATGTGGATCATGCCCTTGGCTTTTAGCGTGATGTTTTTCTTTTTCCCATCCGGTTTGGTGCTGTATTGGTTGTCCAACAATATTTTGTCGATTGCCCAACAGTGGATGATTAACAAACAGCTTGGCGTTATAAATTAAGCAATGTTCAGCGAGCGCGATGCACCCATCATCGCCATTGCCACAGCACCTGGCAAGGGTGCTGTGGGTGTGCTTCGCATCAGCGGCTTGGGTTTGCAAAATTTCGCCAACGCACTTTGCCAACAAACGCTAGAACCCAGACGCGCGCACTTGATCTTGTTAAAAGATGCACATGGCCAGGTGTTGGATCAGGTTTTAGCTTTATTTTTTCCAAGCCCACACAGTTACACCGGTGAAGATGTTTTAGAGCTTCAAGGCCATGGCGGGCCGGTTGTTTTGTCTATGCTGCTCGACAGATGTTTGGCGTTTGCCGCGCAAGAGCCAACACACTTGCCCGGCTTGCGCAGAGCCATGCCAGGTGAATTTACCCAGCGCGCTTTTTTAAATCACAAAATGGACTTGGCACAAGCCGAGGCAGTCGCCGACCTGATAGATGCGCAAACCCAGGCCGCCGTGAGGGGGGCGGGCCGTTCCTTGGCGGGTGAGTTCTCGCAACAGGTTGCGCACATTCAAGATCAGCTGATGCGCTTACGCATATTGGTTGAGGCGAGTTTAGATTTTCCAGAAGAAGACATCGATTTTGTGACCCAAGCCGATGTGGGCGGACAACTTGTGCGCATCACCCAAGCGCTGGGCCTCTTGTGCGAAAAAGCACAACAAGGCGCTTTGCTAAGAGACGGCATGAAATTGGTGATCGCCGGCCAGCCCAATGCCGGTAAGAGCTCGCTGTTAAATGCTTTGACCGGACAAGAGGTGGCGATTGTGACCCCGGTGGCCGGCACCACGCGCGATGTGCTGACACAAGAAATTGCCATTGAGGGCGTACCTGTGCATGTGGTCGACACGGCAGGCTTACGTCAAGGGGAAAGCCTGGATGAGGTTGAAACCATAGGCATAGCAAGGGCTTGGGCGCAGGTCGGCGACGCGGAGGTGGTGGTGCTCTTGCATGATTTGACGCGCCAGCAAGAAGCGGCTTATGTGCAAAAGCAAAATGAGTTAACAGCCGAAGTGGTGCTGCGCAAGCAGGCCAACAGCATGGTGCTGCATGTTTTCAATAAAGCCGATCTTGTGGATCAAAATCATAGCCACTTACAGCATGAAAACGCGATTTTTATTTCGGCCAAGACGGGCAAGGGTTTGCAAGAATTTAAAACAGCCTTGTTGCAAAGTGTTGGCTGGCAAGGTGCTCACCAAGAGGGGGTATTTTCAGCGCGGGCCAGGCATGTGCAAGCCTTGCAGAAGGTGCAAGCGCATACCGCACAAGCCTTGGCCTGTTTGCAAGAGTCGGTTCCTGCTTTGGACTTATTGGCCGAAGAATTGCGCTGCGCACAGCAGCAGTTGTCCTCTCTCACGGGCACGATGAGCGCCGACGACTTGCTTGGCAAAATATTTTCAAGTTTTTGCATCGGCAAATAACGCACAGCATAATGAGCCCTATGAATGAATTTTCCACTGAACAGGCCGAAAAAGCCTTGGCTTTGGCAGCCCTTACCCTGTCCATAGAGGCAGACGCAATATTGGCTTTAAAGACGCGCCTTGGTACTGACTTTCTTAAAGCAGTGCAGGCTTTATTGGCTGTGCGTGGGCGGGTGGTGGTCATGGGCATGGGAAAAAGTGGCCACATCGGCAGAAAAATTGCTGCCACTTTGGCCTCGACAGGAACGCCAGCATTTTTTGTACACCCAGGCGAGGCCAGCCACGGGGATTGGGGCATGGTTACCCAAGATGATGTGGTGCTGGCCCTCTCCAACAGCGGCGAGAGCCAAGAGTTGTCGGCTATTTTGCCCATGATCAAGCGCCAAGGCATTGTCTTGATTGCTGTAACAGGTAATGCGCAATCGTCTTTGGCTCAGCACGCCCATATCGTGCTCGACAGTGCTGTCGAAAAAGAAGCCTGTCCAATGAACTTGGCGCCTACCGCCAGCACCACAGCACAGTTGGCCTTGGGCGACGCATTGGCGGTGGCGGTACTTGATGCGCGCGGTTTTAAATCCACCGACTTTGCCCGCTCACACCCAGGCGGCAGCTTGGGGCGACGGTTGCTCACCCATGTGTCTGATGTGATGCGAACAGCAGACGCCATACCCAGCGTGACGCCGCGCACGGTCTTTTCTGATTTGATGCGCGAAATGAGCCGAAAAGGTTTGGGTATTTCAGCCATCGTCGACGAGCAAGGCCTGCTGTTGGGAATCTTCACAGACGGGGACTTGCGTCGCTTGATTGAAAAAGGTGTCGATGCGCGTTCTTTGCTGGCACAAGATGTGATGAAGCCCCAACCCACAACCATCCATGCAAATGCCTTGGCCGCTGAAGCTGCACAGCTAATGGAGCAAAAGCGCATCACCAGTCTTTTGGTGGTCGATCAACAACAGCATTTGTGTGGCGCGCTCAACAGCAACGACTTGATGCGGGCCAAGGTGATTTGATGTCTGTATTTCCCAGTCTGTCACCTGAAATTTTAAAAAAAGCAGGCGCGGTCAAGCTGCTGCTGCTGGATGTTGACGGGGTCCTGACCGACGGCGGCTTGACTTACAGCGAAAGCGGCGAACAAACCAAGCGTTTCAATACATTGGATGGGCATGGATTGAAATTGATACAGAGTATCGGTATCCATGTTGGCATCATCTCGGGACGCGACAGCGCCGCTTTGCGTAAGCGCTTGTCAGACTTAGGCATTGACCATGTTTATGCGGGGGTTCATAACAAGAGAGCAGCCGCGGATGCTTTATTGCAAACTTTGGGGCTGAATTGGTCGCAAGTGGCCGCCATGGGCGACGATTGGCCAGACTTGGCCATGCTCATGCCCGCCGCCTTTTCCTGTGCCCCGCCTCTAGCGCATGCCGAGGTTTTATCCCGCGTCGATTGGGTCACCTCCAAAGCCGCAGGTCATGGCGCAGTTCGTGAGGTTTGCGACTTGTTGTTGCAGGCGAGGGACGCGTATGAAGCAGTTTTGAAAGACGCTTTGTTGTGAATAATTTGCCTCGTCTTGCCTCGCCGTTGCCCGCGTCGGTTTGGCGCAAGAGACTAGAAAAAACAAGCGCATTCATTCCCATGCTGATATTGGCCATGTTGCTATGGGCCAGTGTTTGGCTGCTGCGCAACGCACCCCAGGCAACACCCAGTCAGATTGCGGCCCCCCCTTCTCAGGAGCCCGATTACTTTGCAAGCGATTTCATTTTGAAGACGTATTCTTTGCAAGGAAAATTGAAATCTTTCTTACAGGGGCGTACCTCGGCGCACTACCCCGATACCTTGACCAACTTGATTGAACAACCGGTGGTTCAGTCGATATCGCTTTCCGGTCGAATAACCACCGCAGTTGCAAAGCGATCTTTGTCGAACGAGGATGGGTCTGAAATACAACTCATGGGCCAAGCCGTGGTGCACAAACAGGGCTTGTCAGACAAGGACCCCGATATGACTTTGCGCAGTGAGTTTATTCATTTGTTTGCGAACACCGATAAATTGCTTACCTATGCGCCAGTCAAAATTGAGCGTGGAGAAAACCGCTTCGAAGGGCAAAACTTCAAGGCAGACAACCTCAATCAGCGCTTTGTTTTACAAGGACGGGTTAAAGCCTTGCTGGTCCCAACGCAGCGCCCATAAAAAAAGGGCTTGAAATATCAAGCCCTTTTTGCTTTAGCAAATCGCTAAGAAGCGTTCAATAGTCGTTACGGCCTGAGGGGCCGCTGTTTTGACGAGCACCGCTGCCGGCGCCTTCGCGACGACCGCCACCACCGCCACCACCGTAGCCGCCACCGCCTTCACGACGACCGCCACCGCCACCGCCGTAGCCGCCACCGCCACCTTCACGGCCACCGCCACCATAGCCACCGCCGCCACCTTCACGACCACCGCCACCGCCACCGTAGCCACCACCACCACCACCACCGCCGTAGCCACCACCGCCGCCGCCGCCGTAGCCACCGCCACCGCTGCGAGGAGCGCGAGGCTCCATGGGCCGGGCTTCGTTGACCACCAGGCTTCGACCGCCAAGGGGCGCGCCATTCATGCCAGTGATTGCTGCTTGAGCTTCAGTATCGCTGCCCATTTCAACAAAACCAAAGCCTTTGGAGCGACCTGTGTCGCGCTCCATCATGACCTTGGCGCTGGTGACAGTGCCGAATTGACCAAAAGATTGTTCCAAGTCGCCATCGCGCACGGAATATGGCAGATTGCCGACGTACAGTTTGTTACCCATTCAGGGACTCCATAAAAACAAATAAAAAAGCGAAGTAGTCCCGAATGCATCTGTCCACAAAAGTCTAGAAGCGAAACTAAGCCATCACCCACAAGCTGTATTTGCGCCCTCACGCATTACACAGTCCAAACATTATGAAACAGATTTTGTGAAGAAAAACAAGTGTTTATCCTCAATTTGCACGATTAAAGTGGAAAAACGACAAAATTTACCAACTTACCTCGCGCTCAGGACTGGCATTGATCTTGTGAATCGTCAAGTCTGCGCCGTCAAATTCTTCTTCTTGGCTTAAGCGCAGGCCCATGGTGACTTTCAATAAGCCGTAAAGCAAGGTGGAACTTAGCAAAGCCCACGCGATGGCAACGAGCGTGCCCAGCAGCTGCGCCCAAACATTGACGCCACCTAAGCCCCCTAAGGCAGGCAAACCAAAAACACCCGCAGCGATTCCGCCCCAAGTTCCGCAAAGACCATGTAGTGGCCAAACACCTAAAACATCATCAATCTTCCAGCGGTTTTGAGTCAAAGTGAACATCACCACAAACAAAGCACCCGCAACCGAACCAACTACAAGCGCCCCAAAAGGGTGCATCACATCAGAGCCAGCACAGACGGCAACCAAGCCAGCAAGAGGGCCGTTATAAACAAAGCCCGGGTCATTTTTACCAAGCCATAAAGCGGCCAGGGTGCCGCCCACCATGGCCATCAGGCTGTTGACAGCAACCAATCCAGAAATTTTGTCAATGGTTTGGGCGCTCATGACATTGAATCCAAACCAGCCCACGCAAAGAATCCAAGCGCCCAGGGATAAAAAAGGAATGCTCGAAGGTGGGTGGGCTGAGATGGCGCCATCTTTTTTATAGCGGTTGCTGCGAGCGCCTAACAAAATAACCGCAGGCAAAGCAATCCAGCCACCCAGGGCATGAACCACCACAGAGCCAGCAAAGTCATGGAATTCATCACCGGTGAGGGCTTTAAGCCAAGCTTGAAACCCAAAATTTTGGTTCCACACCAGGCCCTCGTAAAGCGGGTAAATGAACCCAACGATAACCGCAGTAGCCAGCAGTTGAGGGTAAAAACGTGCACGCTCTGCAATACCGCCAGACACAATCGCTGGAATCGCCGCCGCAAAAGTGAGTAGAAAGAAAAACTTCACCAGCGAGTAGCCGTTCTGCGCGGATAAAGCCTCTGCACTTACAAAGAAAGTAGTGCCATAGGCAACGCTGTAACCAACCACAAAATAAACCACGGTAGAGATACTGAAATCCACCAGAATTTTTACCAAAGCATTGACTTGGTTTTTTTTGCGAACCGTGCCTAGCTCTAGAAAAGCAAAACCAGCATGCATGGCCAGCACCATGATGGCGCCAAGCAATATGAACAAAGTGTCGATGCCCTGTTTAGGTGCGTCCATGAGATCTCCAAGAGATTTATGTTTAAAAGTGGTGCAAAAAATGCACTCAAACCGAAGTTGCACCAAAACAAAGCAATAACCGCACCATTAAGTCATAAATGAAGCAATGCCCGCTTGGGTATACTTAAAAAGCGCCGATTTGCCACAGCTTGCGGGCGCGTAAACAAGTTCAGCTAAAGACGTCAGCCCATTTGGCGCCGTTTTTGGTGATGTTGGGTTTTTGATGTCATTCATTGCTTCTCCTCAGTCCTTAAGTTTTGATCAGCCATTGCAACTGCAAGGCGGCGGCGTATTGCGCCAGTACAAGTTAAGTTATGAAACTTATGGCGAACTCAACGCTGATCGCAGCAACGCGGTATTGATCTGTCACGCTTTGAATGCCTCTCACCATGTGGCGGGAAGTTATTTGGCCGAAGACAAAAGCCAAGGCTGGTGGGACAACATGGTCGGGCCTGGTAAAGCGGTTGATACCAACCGGTTTTTTGTGATTGGCGTGAACAACCTAGGATCGTGTTTTGGCTCTACGGGCCCCATGCATATCAACCCCGAGACGGGCCGTATATATGGAGCAGATTTCCCGGTGGTGACCGTGGAAGATTGGGTGAACGCTCAAGCCCGCTTGCTCGACAGCTTGGGCATTGACCAATTGGCGGCAGTCATGGGCGGCAGCTTGGGCGGCATGCAGGCCCTCAGTTGGAGTTTGCAGTTTCCCCATCGCCTCAGACACGCTGTGGTCATCGCCAGCTCGCCCAACTTGAACGCCGAAAACATTGCTTTCAACGAAGTGGCGCGACGCGCCATCGCCACCGACCCCGACTTTCATGGGGGACATTTTTATGCGCAAGGCGTCATTCCAAAACGGGGTTTGCGCATTGCACGCATGTTGGGCCACATCACTTATTTGAGTGATGATGTGATGAACAGCAAGTTTGGGCGTTTATTGCAAGAGGGTGAAATCTTCAAATACAGCACGCAAGAAGTCGAGTTTCAGATAGAAAGTTATTTGCGCTACCAGGGCGACAAATTCAGCGAATACTTTGATGCCAATACCTATTTGCTGATCACGCGAGCCTTAGATTATTTCGACCCTGCAGCTGCATACCAAGGCAATTTGCAGCAAGCGCTGGCTAAAGCTACAGCAAAGTTTTTGTTGGTCAGTTTCACCACCGATTGGCGCTTTGCGCCCGCGCGCAGCAGAGAAATGGTTAAAGCCTTGGTTGCCAACCAGCGCCAGGTCAGCTATGCAGAAATTGATGCGCCGCATGGACACGATGCTTTTTTATTGGACGACCCACGCTACTTGTCGCTGGTCGGGGCTTACTTTGAGCGCATCAGCCTTGAGGAGGCCGCATGAACCCCGTATTACGTGATGCGGTTGTGCAAATGGTGCCTTATGGAAGCCGTGTACTGGACTTGGGTTGTGGCGACGGAGCCATGCTGGCTTATTTGCAACAACAGCATGGCTGCAGCGGTTATGGCGTTGAGATAGATGACGCCAATGTGCTTGCCTGCGTCAAGCGAGGCGTCGAGGTGGTGCAGCTCAATCTCGACCAAGGCTTGTCCATGTTTGATGACCAAAGCTTTGATGTGGTTTTGCAAATTGACACTTTGCAGCACTTGCGAAATGCACAAACCATGTTGGTGGAAACGGTTCGTGTGGGCCGCATGGGCATTGTGACCTTTCCCAACTTTGCGCATTGGCCGAATCGATTAAGCGTGTTGCTTGGACGCATGCCGGTAACGAAAAAACTGCCTTTTGAGTGGTACGACACGCCCAATATCCGGGTGGGCACATTTGCAGACTTTTTCAGCTTGGCGAAAAAAAACCAGCTGCATATCCAAGACGCATTTGGTTTACAAGACGACGGCGTGGTGCGTCGCTGGCCCAACGCCAGAGCCGCAACTGCTGTGTTCCAATTGTCTGCTCTGAATAATTAAGCCTCCATGTCCTCCATAGCAAGCTTCGCTGCCCAAAAACCCCAAATAACCCCACTCGAACACGGCGAGCAAACTTTGGCTTTCTACACTTGGCCCAACGCGCCAGAGGCCGCACATGCTGTTGTCTTGTTGCTGCATGGCTTGGGCGAGCATATGGGGCGCTATGGCCATATCGCCAGCGCCTTGCAAGCCGCCGGCTACACGGTGTTCGGTTACGACCACCATGGACACGGCTTGTCCAGCGGCCTGCGTGGCAACTTGCTGCATACGCATCAGTTGCTCGACGATGCGGGTTTTGTCATCGACCATGTGCGCAGTTTGACGCCCTCACCCTTGGTCTTGCTAGGCCACAGCATGGGTGGCTTGGTTGCCGCGCGCGCAGTCGCGCAAGGACTGCCGCATATTGATGCTTTGGTGATGAGCTCACCGGCCTTGGGCGCACAGACCAACCTCATTCAAAAATTCTTGTTGGCAACATTGCCAAAGTTGCTGCCCCATCTGCGGGTGGACAACGGCTTGAAGACAGCATGGCTGGCGCGCGACGCGCAGGTTGTGCGCGCCTACCAGCACGACCCCTTGGTGCACAGAAACATATCTACGAGCTTGGCGTCTTGGGTGATAACCGAGGGCACCAAAACGGTACAAGAAGCCAGCACTTGGCAGCTGCCAAGCTTGTTGCTGTATGCCGGTCAAGACCAGCTGGTCTTGCCCCAAGCCAGCGCCGCATTTGCGCAAGCGGCGCCGCCCGATGTGGTGCAAGCGCATTGCTTTAATGTGATGTACCACGAAATTTTCAATGACCCAGAAAAAGCCATGGTGATTGCCAAGTTGCAAGCTTGGCTCGACAGCCGTTACGCGGCTTAAAGCCAGTTGGCGAGCACAGCCAAGGGCGCAGTTTCTGCACGCAAAATGCGCGGGCCCAAACTCACGGGCATAAAGCCTCGCTCAAGCGCTTGCGCTTCCTCCTCTGGACTCAAACCACCCTCAGGGCCGCTGAGTAAGGCCACGCCAGTTGCGGCGCTAGGCTGCAAGTGCGCCAAAGGTGCAGCCTCGGAGCGCAAAGAAAGCAGCCATTTTTGTTGAGACGGGTCTGACTTCCAAGCGCTTAGCCAATCGCTCCAAGTCTGCGGGACATCGATACAGGGAATCTTGTTGCGCCCCGATTGTGCACAGGCCGATTGCGCAATGCCCAGCCAATGCAACTGGCGCTTAAGCGCTCGCTCGGGGCTCAAGCGCAGTACACCATGGGCGGTCATCAACGGGGTGATGCGCGTGGCGCCCAGCTCGGTGGCTTTTTCCACCAGCCAATCCATTCGATCATTGGCTGGCATGCCGATAAGCAGTTGACTGACGACAGGGCTTTCGCGCTCAATGGCTTGATGGGTGTCTAGGCTTACTTGCACACTGCTGCGTGTCATCGCCAAAATACAAGCGCTGTATTCGCCGCCCAGACCGTCAAACAAGGTGACATGTTTACCCGGTTGCAAACGCAACACTTGAATATGGCGCGCAGTCTCGGGGGGCAAGTCCAAACTTACACCCAGTTTCAAGGGGACAGGGCAGAAGAAGCGGGGCACCAATACGCCTTAGACCCGCCCGTAGGCGTAGCCACTGACAGCCGTGTGGTCTTCAATGCTGTCGATCAAACGCAACAGCGGCTTGAGCTCTCGGTAGCGTCCGCAGGTGGCGCGTATATAGGAGATAAAACGTGGAGTGTCTGCCAGATACTTGGGTTTTCCATCGCGCAAGCTCAGGCGGGCAAAAATGCCGGCAACCTTCAAATGCCGCTGCAAGCCCATCCATTCAACCGCGCTGTAAAAAGCGCCAAAGTCGCTGTGCCAACCCTCATGGTCGAGCATGCCCAAAGCACGGGCTCGCTCCCAATAGCGAACCGTGACATCGATGCAGAAATCTTCTTCCCAGCTGATGAAGGCGTCGCGCATCAGGCTGGCAATGTCGTAGGTGATGGGGCCATAGACCGCATCTTGAAAATCAAGTACACCTAAGCGAGCCTCTTCGGCGTCCCAAGGCAGCATCAGGTTGCGTGGCATGAAGTCGCGGTGAACATACACCAAGGGGGCCGACAAGTTGCGCGCCACCAGCACATCAAAGCATTGTTGAAGCTGCTGTGTTTGACTGTCGTCTAAGGTCTTGCCGCGGTACTGACCCACATACCAGTCGGGAAACAATTGCAATTCGCGCTGCAGCAAGGGCGCGTCGTAAAGGGGAAGAATATCCGGGCGAGAAGCTTGTTGCCACACCAGCAGCGCGTCCAAGGCGCGGTTGAAAAAACTTAAATTTCGGTCTGCGTGATCTGTGTCTAGCACCTGCATCATGGTGTGCTGGCCCAAATCATCCAGCAACATAAAGCCCAAGGTCGGGTCCCAAGCCAATACCTTGGGCACCAACAAGCCAGCGGCTTGCATCAAGCCAGCAATCTCCACAAACGGCTGGCTGTTTTCCTTGTCGGGCGGAGCGTCCATGATGATCAAGCTGGCAGCTGCGCCATTGACACGAAAGTAGCGCCTGAAACTGGCGTCAGCACTGGCTGCGCGCACGCTGTCTGGACTCAAGCCATGCACTATGCGCACAGACTCAAGCCAATGCGAGAAAGCGTGGGCGCGCGACATGTCTTGCCAGCCCAGTTGTTCGATGACGCTGGAGAGGGGCTGTTGAGGGGGAAGGTCGTGATCAGATGGGGTCATGGATAATCTAAATTCTACAAACAGCGCTCTCGGGCGGCCCAGTCTTCTCTCATGCGTCAGATTTTCATATTGTCAGTGCTCAGCGGCGTGATGCCATGCTTGGGCTTGCTGTGTTCACCCGTTTGGGCGCAAGAAGGAGAACCCGCGCTCAAACTGAAACCCAGTTCAGGGCTGCTAGAGCGCTGGACGCCGCAAGTGCGCTCTCAGTTACCCACCTTTGTAGAAAGTGATTTTGTAAGCGGACGCACCGACCTTGACACGACCCTGCAAGGCAACAGCATTTTGCGCAAAGCCGACACCCTGATTCGCGCCGACAGTATCGACTACTACCAACCCGATGACCGCGCCCGCGCCACAGGCAATGTGTACCTGAACCGTGGTGGCAACCGCTACCAAGGAAGCGTGCTTGATTTACAAGTCGATGCATTCAGCGGCTTTTTCCTCAACCCCAGTTATCAGTTTTTGCGTTCTGCTGGTCACGGCAGTGCCCAGCGCTTTGACTTTATTGACGACAAGCATTCGGTGGCAAAAAAAGCCACCTACACCACCTGTACCCGAAAACCAGGGCCTTCTTGGTTGCCCGATTGGATGGTGGAGGCTGAAAAAATCAACTTTGACAATGATTTCAATGAAGGTACAGCACAAGACGGGGTATTGCGCTTCATGAATGTGCCCTTGTTGCCCATACCGTCTTTCAGTTTTCCCTTAACGGCGCAACGTAAATCGGGTTTTTTACCGCCCGTTTTCGCCATTGACAGCAAAGGCGGCGTCGAAGCCAGTGTGCCGTATTACCTGAACCTCGCGCCCAACCGTGACTTGACAGTCACCACCACCTCTATGGCTAAGCGCGGCACACGATTTGACAGCGAGTTTCGTTATCTAGAAAGAAAAATACCCAACCCACCCTACGAAGGCGTGGCCAAGCTCAATCTCATGCCTTATGACGCATTGCGCGAAAAATACCGCTGGGGCTTCAGCCACCAGCACACCGGATGGCCTGACAGTCGTCAACCGATTGGTTTTGGCCTTAACCTCAACCGCGTCAGTGACGCCAACTATTGGCGCGACTTTTCCACGGTCTCGGGGGGTCCGCTGACGCAGCGCTTGCTGCCGTCTTCAGCTTCGCTTGCTTGGGCCGCCAGTGGCAGACTCACCACCACCACCAGCGTCACCCAGTACCAAACTTTGCAAGATGTGACCGCGCCCATTGCGCCGCCTTTCAATCGCTTGCCGCAACTCAACGCCAACTATTTGCGCGCCGATGTAGGGGGGCTGGATATGTCGCTAGGCGCAGAAGCCACGCGCTTTAGCGCCGACCGACTTTGGTATTGCAGTGTGTACGCAGACAGCCAATACTGTAAGCAACCGAATGCGCAGCGCTTGGTACTGCTGACACAGGTGAGCGCGCCGCAATACTTGCCTTATGGTTACGTCACGCCCAAGCTGATGCTGCAAACCCGCAGATACCAATATGACGAAACCTACAGAGGTATGTTTGGCACCAGCGCCACCAGCGACAACGCCAGTGTGACGGTGCCCACTTTCAGTATCGACAGCGGCGTGGTGTTTGAGCGGCCCAGCCAATGGTTTGGCAAACCGTGGACACAGACCTTGGAGCCAAGGGCTTATTTTGTCAACACGCCTTTTCGATCGCAAAGCGATTTGCCCAATTACGACACAGGCGCGAATGACTTTAACTTTGCCACCATTTATACCGAGAACGCTTTTTCTGGCCAAGACCGCATATCCGACAGCCGCACCTTGACGGTGGGCGCAAGCTCGCGCCTGATCGATGCTGAAACGGGCGCAGAAGGCGCCAGGTTTTCATTGGCCCAGCGTTTTCGTTTCAAAGACCAAAAGGTGGCGCTGACGCCGACAGCGCCGCCGCTGACGGACAGCTTTAGCGATATCTTGCTAGGTGCGAGCACTTTTTTAACCCCACGCTGGGCCTTGGACAGCATCGTTCAATACAACCCCGAAACTTCGGTGTCGGAGAGGTCTTCGGTGGGCATGCGATACAACCCCAGCAGTTACAGGGTGTTGACAGCTGCATACCGTTATCAACGTTCTACCTCAACCACCTTGGATCTGGCTTGGCAGTGGCCGATCAATGATTTGTGGGGAGACAAAGGCGTAGACAACGGGCGCGGACGTGGTTTGGGCGAGCAACGCTGGTTTGCAGTGGGTAGAGGCAACTACAACATGCTGGAGAAGCGCTTCATCGAAACCTTGACCGGCTTGGAATACGATGCAGGCTGTTGGGTGGGCCGCGTGGTGGTCACGCGCAGTCAGGTGTCTTTAATCGAAAATCCCAACAGTCGTTTGATGTTCCAGTTAGAGTTCAACGACTTTTCTCGCGTAGGCATTAACCCGCTTACTTCATTGAAGAATAATATTCCTCGCTATCAAAACTTGCGCGAAAACCTGCGTGACTCACCCAGCCGATTTGGCCAATATGACTGATTTTTTATGAAACTCTTTCCTACCCTAATGCGTGCATTAGCGCTTGGCGTGTGGTGCTGTAGCGCGTTGATGCTGAACGCACAAACCTTAAAACCCGCGCCTGCGGGTGCCGCCGCCGCCGGCTTGAACGCGCGCAGTTTGCCTCAGGCATTGGCGCCAGCAGAGGGTTCGCAGGCCTCGGACTTCATCGTCGCGGTGGTCGACAACGAGCCCATCACCAACCAAGAGGTGAACCGCTTGGCGTCCATGGCTGATCCGGGCGCAGCCCAATTGGGCCGCAGCAATTTATTGCTCGAAGCGATGGAAACCTTGATTGATGAGGCCGCACAACTGGGGATTGCCAAGCAATACGGTATCCAAATCAGCGCCGAAGAGTTGGCGCAGACTATCGAGAAAACCGCCCAACGCAACCAAATGAACATCGAGCAAATGCAGCGTCGTTTACAAGAGCAAAACTTGTCCTGGGAGCAGTACCGCAGTCAAGTACGCAGGCAAATGCAGTTGCAAAAGGTGAGAGAAAAAGAGGTCAATGCACGTATCAGGATTCAAGATTACGAAGTCGATGATTTTTTGCAGCAAAACAACAATGCGGCCAACCCCAATGCCGATATCAATATCGCGCATATCTTGTTTGAGTTACCGGAAAACCCCACCGGCGACCAAGTCGCCAGACAACTGACCAAGGCTGATGAGGTGATGCGAAAACTTAAAGCGGGCGAAGACTTTTTGAAACTCGCCGCGCAGTTCTCCAGCGCCGCAGACCGGAGCAACGGCGGCATTTTGGGCCTGCGCCCCCCCAGTCGCTATCCCAGTCTGTTTGTGGATGCATTGAAAGACACATCGGTGGGGCAGTGGGTGGGGCCGGTACGCTCGGCTGCAGGTTTTCATTTGTTGAAATTGCTTGAAAAGCGAAGCGCTGACGCATTACCCTCAAGCGTCAACCAAACCCGTGCAAGGCATATTTTGTTGCGCCCGGGGGGCAAGCTCAGCCAAGACAGCGCCCGCGCACAGCTGGCCTCATTTAAGCGACAAATTGAATTAGGCTTGGCCTCGTTTGAATCTCTGGCCAAGGAGCATTCGCAAGACGGCAGCGCCAACCAAGGGGGGGACTTGGGCTGGGCTAACCCCGGAATGATGGTGCCCGAATTCGAAGACGCCATGAACAAACTCGCGCTGGGCCAAGTGGGCGACCCGTTGGTGTCGCGCTTTGGGGTGCACCTGATTCAGGTATTGGAGCGGCGCGAGGCGCCTCTCAGCTTGCGCGAAAAACAAGACATGGCGCGCAATAATCTGCGCGAGAAAAAATTCGACGAAGCCTATAAAAATTGGGAACGCGAGGTGCGCGGACGCGCCTATGTGGAATACCGCGAAACGCCTCAATAAGTGAGACACCAAGCCCGCAAGCGTTTTGGTCAGCACTTCCTGACTGATCAGGCGGTCATCGCAGACATCGTCGACGCAATTAACCCACAAGCGGGGCAGCAGATGCTGGAGATTGGCCCTGGCTTGGCGGCGATGACCCAGCCCTTGGTCGAGCGCGTGGGCCATTTGCAGGTCATTGAGCTGGACCGCGACTTGGCGCTGCGCTTGCGCCAACATGCGCAACTCACCGTGCATGAGGCCGATGTGCTGAAAGTGGATATCTCCGCCTTGGCTGCGGGTTTGCATACCCAAAGCCTGAGGGTGGTGGGCAATCTGCCTTACAACATATCAACCCCGATTTTGTTTCACTTGCTAGACCATGTGTCGGTGATTCAAGACCAGCACTTCATGTTGCAAAAAGAGGTGGTCGAGCGCATGGTAGCCCAGCCCTCAAGCTCGGCTTATGGGCGCTTGAGCGTGATGCTGCAGTGGCGCTATGTGATGGAGATGGTGGTTGAAGTGGGCCCCATGGCGTTTGAGCCGCCCCCCAGGGTCGACAGCGCGGTGGTGCGCATGACCCCGCATGCACAGCCCGCGCCGGTGGCGCTTGGCCTTCTGAGTGAGTTGGTGCAAGTCGCCTTCAGTCAACGCCGCAAATTGCTTAGGCACACCTTAGGCCGCTGGCTGCAAGAGCGCGGCGTGGGAGAAGATTTTGATGTGCAGCGCCGCGCCGAAGAGGTGGCGGTGGCCGAGTATGTGCTGCTGGCGCAGCGCTTAAGCGCCAGCAGGCCTGCGCTTTAAGCCTCTAGGCGCTGGGCAATCGCTCGCTGGGTGGCGGGCAATTCCGGCGGCAGGTGGTAGGCCAGCTGCTCAAACAGCGCTTCATGCAGCTTTAACTCTTGCACCCAAGCGGCTTTGTCCACGTGGGTGACTGTGTGGAATTGCGCGGGCGTGAAATCCAGTCCCTCCCAGTTCAGCTCGCTAAAGTGGGGGCTGATACCAAACACGTTTTCACTGCCCGCGGCCTTGCCTTCGATGCGGTCAATCATCCACTTCAAGACACGCATGTTCTCGCCGTAGCCAGGCCACACAAACCGGCCCTCTTCATCTTTACGGAACCAGTTAACGCAAAAAATGGCCGGTAACTTGGCGCCGCTGCTTTGCAGCTTTTGACCCATTTGTAACCAGTGTTGAAAATAGTCGCTCATGTGATAGCCCATGAAAGGCAACATGGCAAACGGGTCGCGACGCACCACGCCTTGTTGGCCGGCGGCGGCGGCGGTGGTCTCCGAGCCCATGGTGGCCGCCATGTAAACGCCCTCCACCCAGTTGCGCGCTTGGGTTACCAAAGGCACAGTGGTCGAGCGGCGACCGCCAAAGATAAAAGCGTCAATTGCCACACCTTCAGGGTCGTCCCAGGCGCTGTCAAGCGCGGGGTTGTTGGTGGCGGCCACGGTGAAGCGGGCGTTGGGGTGGGCAGCTTTGGCGCCGGTTTCTTTGGCAATGGCCGGTGTCCAGTCTTTGCCTTGCCAATCGATGCAATGCGCGGGGGCCTCGCTCATGCCCTCCCACCACACATCGCCATCGTCGGTCAGCCCCACATTGGTGAAGATCACGTCGCGGTCCAAGCTGGCCATGCAGTTGGGGTTGGTCAAGCTGTTGGTGCCAGGGGCCACGCCAAAGTAGCCGGCTTCTGGGTTGATGGCGCGCAAACGCCCATCTGCGCTGGGCTTGATCCAAGCGATATCGTCGCCAATCGTGGTGACCTTCCAGCCCGGCATGCCCGCGGGCGGGATCAGCAT
>Ga0209550_10001218_pt1 | contig 24798 bp, 20 predicted proteins | sample LauGreSuBDMM15SN_2_FD_187567 | JGI IMG/M metagenome (GOLD analysis project Ga0209550, IMG submission 187567) | Freshwater lake microbial communities from Lake Michigan, USA - Su13.BD.MM15.SN (SPAdes) (version 5) | ecosystem: Environmental > Aquatic > Freshwater > Lake | place: Lake Michigan... | reverse complement strand
GCCGTGACGTCGCGGCGATCTTCATTAAATTTTGGGCGTTATCGATCTGCTCGGCATCGAAGAAGCCATGGAGTTGGCGAATACGCGTCGGGTGACGCATTTTCCGCAGCGCCTTGGCCTCGATTTGGCGGATGCGTTCGCGGGTGACTTTGAATTGTTTGCCGACCTCTTCGAGCGTGCGGCTGTAGCCGTCGACGAGGCCGAAACGGAGGGAGAGTACGCGGCGCTCGCGCTCGGTGAGGGAGTCGAGGACGTCGACGATCTTTTCGCGGAGGAGCGAATAGGCCGTCATGTCGTAGGGGTTTTCCGCGGACTTGTCCTCGATGAAATCGCCGAACGAGGTGTCGTCGCCGTCGCCGACCGGTGACTGGAGTGAGATGGGCTGCTGCGCCATCTTCATGATTTGCTGCACGCGTTCGACGGGCAAATTCATCTCGTCGGCCACTTCGTCGGGTGTCGGCTCGTGGCCGTATTCCTGCAGGAGTTGTTTTTGCACCTGCATGACCTTGTTTAAGGTCTCGATCATGTGGACCGGGATGCGAATGGTGCGGGCCTGATCGGCGATCGAGCGGGTGATGGCCTGGCGGATCCACCATGTGGCGTAAGTGGAGAATTTGTAGCCGCGGCGATATTCGAATTTTTCGACGGCCTTCATGAGGCCCATGTTGCCCTCTTGGATGAGGTCGAGGAAGGAAAGGCCGCGGTTGGTGTATTTCTTGGCAATCGAGATCACGAGACGGAGATTCGCCTCGACCATCTCGGTCTTGGCTTTGTGGGCCTCGCGGACGTGGACAAAGGTTTGGTTGAACACGCGGAGCATCTCCTCGGGTGCGATGCGCTGCGCGGCCTCGATTTGCTTCAGGCGGGCGTGGACGGGCTTCGTATCAATTGCGGCGTCCTTCTTGGTCTTCGGGTGCTTGGCCCGGTCCAACTGCGCATTGATTGCTTCGATCTCTTCGATCGTGGGGCGCAGTTGTTCAAGGTATTCTTCGTAGACCTTGAGTTTGAAGAAAAACTTGGAGAAAAACGCGCGGAGGACGGATTCGCGTTTCTTGAATTTTGACAGGACTTTCTTCCGTTCGGCCTCGGTTTTGGCCTTGAGATATTCGGCCCAAGCTTCGGCGGTCCCGGCTTCGGATTTCTGGGTGTTCTCGACGAGTTTCGGGAGGCTCTTGAAGTAGGCTTCGCGGGAGTCGATTTTCTTGTCGATGACGACGCGGTCGAAGCGCTCCTCGCGGTTGAGCAGCTTGGCGCCGAGTGTGCCGATGTAGGAGCCGACGGCGGACGCCTCAAACAGGGCGGTTTGCGCCTTCAGTTCGGCGTTTTCAATGCGTTTGGAGATTTCCACTTCCTGCTCGCGGGTGAGCAGCGGGACCTGCCCCATTTGCTTGAGATACATCCGGACGGGATCGTCGAGGATATCGTTCTGGGAGGTGCGACTCTCCTCTTCTTCGGCTTCTTCCTGACGCGCCTTGTAGTCCTCAACCTGATCGGGCTCAAGAATTTCAATCTCCAGATTTTGGAGAATGGAGAGGACATTATCGATTTCCTCCTGATTCTCGACGGATTCGGGCAGCGCCTCGTTAATGTCGTCGAACGTGAGGTAGCCTTGTTCCTTGGAAAGGCGGATGAGGTTGCGGATTTTGTCGTTGATGCCTCCGGGTGTCGCATCGGCTCCCGGGAGGGCGCCCGCGCCGGCGGACGGCGGGATTTTAGCGAGGACAGCCTCGACGGCTTCGGACTGGTCTGAATCAAGGGAGGCTGACTTGGCTTTACGCGGCATAGGAATGGGAAGACGAAGCGGAAAAAATGGTCAGGCAGAAGCCGTCAAAGAGATCGGTTGGCGGAGCAGACGGTGCAGTTCGGAACGTTCTTTCAAGAGTGAAATTGGGTCAGATTCTATTTCCGCATGGGGGTTGGCCAAGGCAAGTTCTATTTGCCGCAGGCGGGGCTCCAGCGCCCTGGCGCGCAACTGGCGCAGGCCCTCCTGGGCCACCTTGAGGGGGTCTTCAAAACCGGGGGTTTCGAAGAGCAAGCTCGCGACCATTGAGCGTTCGGCGTCGGTTTCAAGCAGGTTTTCGAGGTGATCCTTGCCGGGCCAGAGACCGTGTTCGAACTCACCGAGGAATCGGTTGAGGAGGGCACCGGCGGGGTGGCTCAGGTCGATCCAATCGTGGGGAAGGGAGTGGCTCAAAGGCTTGCCGATATCTTCGAAGTGCAGGCAAAGTGAAAGGAGATCGCGCTCGGAGGTGTGGGCGGTGTGAGGGATCGGAGGAGGGGCGGCGGGCACCGCGCCAGCCGGACGCGCGGCGGCCAACCGGTTTTGGCGTTGGAGAAAGGTCTGGAAATCCTTGTGGGCGGCAGCGAGTGGGAGTCGGAGATGGGCAGCGGTTTCGTTGACGAATTCGGCGCGGGTGACGGCGCTTTCGGCGTTGGCGATGATCTCGAAAACCGTTTGGGCGGCCCGTGATTTCAGCTCGGCGGACGCCGTCGGGGGATCGGGCAGGGCGGCGCGGCAGGCAAAGACCATGGCGCTCTGCGCGCCGCGGCGGACTTCGTCATAGGCGGCGAGACCGCGCTCGAGGAAGAGCAGGTCGGGATCGACCTTGCTGTCGCCGGCCAGCGTGAGGAAACGGATTTCAAGGCCGGCCTTCAGCGCCATCGGCAGGAAACGCAACGCGGCTTTCTGCCCGGCACCGTCGCTGTCGAAAAAGCATTCCACTTGAGTGTGATAGCGTCGCATCAACACGAGCTGGCCTTCGGTGATCGAGGTGCCTTGAGGTGCGATGGCGGTTTTGAGTCCCACGGACCAGCAGCGGAGGGCATCGAGTTGGCCCTCGACCATGACGAAAGGTTTGCCCTCCCCGACGGCGGTGCGGGCGCGATCGAGGTTAAAGAGTAAATTTCCTTTCGTGAAAATCGGGGTTTCTGGGGAGTTGACGTATTTGGCGTCCTTGGCGGGGTCGTCTGCGGGGGTGAGATCGGTTTGGCGCGCAGTGAATGCGCACACCCGGCCTTGGTGGTCGCGAATGGGAATCATCAGCCGACCGCGAAAGCGTGGGCGCAGCGATTGAAGCGTGATGGCGGCATCATCGTAGACGAAAAATAGTCCGCAACGGCGCAACGCCTCCTCGGAGAATTTTCGCCGCATCATCGCTGCACCGAGCCCGCTGCCAGTCGCATCAGCGGCGCCAATCTTAAACTCGTCGGCCAGTTCGGTGGTGAAACGGCGCTGCTCGATCCACAGGTGGCGCATGGCATCGCCGGTCGCGTCTTTCGCCTTGAAGGCCTGGAAGTAATGTTCCGCGGCAGCATCGTGGAGGTCGAAGACTTCTTGCCGCAACGTGCGGTCCGCCGTGCTCGGACCGCCGGAGCCCTCTTCGTATTCAATCGGAATCCCGAAGCGCTTGCCGAGCGCCTCCACGGCTTCGGAGAAATTCAACTGCTCCGTTTCACGGACGAACGAGATGATGTCGCCGCTCTTGCCGCAGCCGAAGCAGTGGTAGTAGCCCTTGTCGGGATCGACATTGAACGAAGGTGTTTTCTCGTTGTGAAACGGGCACAGTCCCTTGAGGCGCGCCCCGCCCGCCTTGCGCAAGGTCACCATGCGCGCAACGACGTCAGCGAGATTGACTCGCAGCTTCAGGTCGCGGACGCAGGTGGGTTTGATGACGGGCATGGAGCAGAGAATGGTGGAGCAGGGGAGCGCTGCCCTCCATCGCTCGCCGCGAAGTGAGCCAAAAAGAATGCACTTTCAACTCACCGACTCGGCTGTCAAGTTCGCGCCTCTTTTACGAAGTTTCGCGGCATCCGAGGAAACTTCGCTCCATCTCGCACGACACACTCCACTATGCGTTTTCCCGTTTTCTCGTTTTTCTGTGCAGCCTTCTTGGTAGCCTCCCCGACGCTGCGCGCGGCGGCCCCCTCGCTCGCGGCCAAGGTGCCGCTGCCAGAGCCCGTGTGGCAGGCGACGCTCGCGGCGTTTGACGAGGCCAGCTACGCCAAGCAGGTCGAGTTGCTGATCGCCAACTACGAGAAGGTTTACGGCAAGAAGCTCGTCCCGGGATTGAAGAAGAAGGCCGGGCTGAAGGTCTATGCCGACTCTGGGCCGGGCATGGCGACGCCCGTGCCACTGGTGAAAGCGGTGATCGATGCGCTGGTGCGGCGGGGTTTCGACAACAAGGATATTTTTCTCGTCGGCCTCAACGCGCTGCGGCTCCGCATGACCGGTTACCTTCCCTCATTGGTCTCGGGAGCTACGCCCTTCAATGGTAACCCGGTCTACGTGCTCGAGTCGGGCCGGTATTATGATCCGGTTTGGTTTTACGACTCACCGTTGCCTCAGCGCTTCGATCCGATTTTTGCCGAGAAGCAGACGGAAGGCGTGGCGAACACGTCATCCAAAGATGAGGATCGGAAGAGCTTCCTCGCGACCCCGTTGTTTCTTGATGCTGATTTTTGGATCAACCTACCGGTCTACACCGACCACCCGACGCTGGGCGTCAACGGTGCGCTCGTGAATGCGACGCTCTGGAATGCGTCGAACACGGCGCGCTTTTTCCGCTCGCCGGCCAATGCGCCCGCAGCCGTGGCGGAGATGAGTGCGATTCCCGAGTTGCGGCAGACCTGGATGTTCACGCTCACGAGCCTGCAGCACTACCAATTCATCGGCGGACCGTTCTTCAATTCGCTTTATTCCAACTCGGAGCCGCTGCTGTGGTTGAGCACCGACCCGGTGATGCTCGATGCGCTCGTGCGCGAGCGGATGAATTCCCTTCGGAAGAAGGGCGGGTTCGTGGATATCTCCGACGAAATCCGGACCTTGGAGTTCGCCGAATCGCTCGGCGTCGGCTCTACGAAAACGAAGTTGGTGAAGATCATGCCGGTGGACTGAGGTGCGGATGGGCGCGGAGAAATCGTTGCCGAAGAAATTCCCGCTTGCGGCGCGGCAGACGCTGCGCCCCATTAAAGGGCGTTAACTGACATGACCTCCGCTGCCTATCTCCCGTTTCTGATTCAGGCCCTGCTCGCAGGGGGCATCACTGCGTTTATTATCGGCGCGAGCCATTTTTTTGGCCAGCGGGCCAAGCACACGAAGATCAAAGACTCGGCCTACGAGTGCGGGATCTCGGATGCGGGCATCGTGCACACGCGGTTCTCAGTGAAATTTTACGTCACCGCGCTCCTCTTCATGTTGTTCGATTTGGAAATCGTGATTCTGGTGCCGTGGACATTTATTTATCGGGAGTTTCTCGCCAATCAGATCGCGATTCTCGGGCCGATTATGTTTTTTATCGGCGTGTTGGTCTTGGGGCTCGTTTACGAAATTAAGAAGGGCGCGCTCGACTGGGAGAAGTGACGCGCTGCGTCTGCTTGCGCGCCGCCAACGATCTGGACCAAGCTCGCCATGCGGCTCGATAAAATCATCGCGCGGAGCCGGATCATCGATCTGCGTAGTCACGACCTCGAAGGGGCACTCCAAGAGTTGCTCGCCGTTTGCGTCGGAAGTTTTTCAGACCTGAAACCGGATGCCTTGCTCAAAGGCCTGTTGGCCCGTGAGAGCACGATGACGACGTACCTTGGGCTCGGGGTGGCGCTCCCTCATGTGCGGGTGAAGATGAGCCGCCGTTATATTCTCGCGATTGGGCGCAGTCGGGTCGGTATCCGCCACGACGGTGCGTTGGCGGATGAGCGTGTGCATTTGATTGTGATGCTGATTGCCGGTGAAAAGGCGCGCGACTACCTACAGGTCCTCGCTTCGATCGCTCGGCAGGTGAAGGAAAAAGAATTGGTTGATCGCTTGGTGGCCTCATCCGATTTGGATGCGTTGCACGAGCAATTGGTGGGTGGCTTCGGCGGTATCCGGCCTGTTCAGGCCCAGCAGAACCGGATGAATCGGCTGATGTTCCGCGAGGCGGAACGCGTCGCGAAGGGGGCTGATTGCGGGGCGATTATGGTTTTCGGGGATACCTTTGTGGGTGGGATCGAGCGCGGGGCGATCGAGTCTAAGCTGAAAACGATCCTCGTCACGCGTAACCCGATCGAGCCTGTAGAGGACGAACGTGCATTTGCTGAGACGATCCAGGTGCGCTCGTTTTCGAATCAACGCATGGCGCAGTTGCGCAGCGCGATTCTGGTGGCCCTCACTCGCGGCGTGATTTCGTTTAACGACCGGATTTGCTGCCTCGATGGCATGACTGGGAGCAACCAGTTCGACACGCTGGTCGTCGTCGATATCGAGCGGGAATTTCAGACCCTGCTTGCCGGTCATACCTCCGACCTCCTGCCGGAGGATGTGAAACCGGAAGTGCTCGAGCGGGTGATCGCGGTCGCGACCGAACTCGCCGTCGAGGGCCGGGAGGGTCGACCGGTCGGTTGTCTCTTTGTCGTCGGGGACAATGAGAAGGTCGCGTCCTTCATCAAGCCCCTCGTGCTCAATCCGTTTTTCGGCTACAAGGAAGAGGAGCGTAATATCCTGAATCCTTTCATGGACGAGACGGTGAAGGAGTTTTCCTCGATCGACGGCGCTTTTATTATTCGAGGTGACGGGGTAGTGGAGTCGGCCGGCAGTCTCATCCAGGCCACTGACACCGACTATTCGCTACCGAGTGGATTGGGTAGTCGCCATGCGGCGGCGGCGGCGATCAGCGTGGCGTCCAATTGCATTTCCATCGTCGTCTCTTCGAGCACGAGCCAGGTGACGCTCTTCCGCCGTGGGGTAATGCTGCCTTTGACAGAAAAACGGCGTTGACGCGTGGTTTGCGGGAAAAGGTGAGCACTTTGGAGTTGCACCTGATCGGGCGCGCCCTTTCCTCCTCACCTTCCAACCATTTATAACCATGCAAGAACTCGTCACGCTAGAGTGCACAGAAGCCAAAAAAGAGGGTAAGCCCGTCTCCCGTTATCTCACGTTCCGGAATAAGAAGACCGTGACCGAGCGCATCGAGAAGAAGAAATACAATCCCCATCTCAAGCGCCACACTCTCCATAAAGAGATCAAGTAATTTCTCGCTGCGCCCTTGCGCGTAGCCACCGTTTCGTAGCCGGGCCCACGAGCCCGGCTTTTTTTTGCCCGCTGGGCCGCACCCAGCGAAGTGATCAGGTTGTTCGCTTGTCGCCGATGGACGTCGCGAACGGGCTAGCCGTCCCGGGGACTCCACTCTGCTGTCGACGCGCGGCCCGCCAGCACTCCCGGTGCTTGCGAATCCAGTCGAGCAACGCGCGCTCAAAACCGACATCGTAGCCCAGTCGTTCCGACTCGAGCCATTTGTGTCTCAGGATTTCTTCCCGCTCGGCCAGGAATTCCTGGTAGAGGCTGGATTGTTTGACGAACTCGTGAGAGGTCGAAGGCTCTTGAACGGATGGAGTCATGCGGCGTGACGCTGGCGAAATGAGAGGGAGTGGGCGCGGTGTGTCAATGCCTGCAATTTACCGCAATCGTCACATCCGTACCGCGGCGGGCTTGGCTAGGCGCGCGAGCAGATCGGTCGCGATGTCTCGAAAGGTCTGGCCGGCGACGCTGGCCGGTTGGCTGACGACGATCGGCGTGCCGGAGTCACCGCCCTCGCGGATTTCCGGGATGAGCGGAACTTGTCCGAGGAGTACGGTACCGAGTCTTTCCGCAGTGATGATGCCGCCGCCCGAACCGAAAAGGGTGTGCTTGTTGCCCGCCGGATCGATGAAGAAGCTCATGTTTTCAGCGACGCCAATGATCGGCACGTTGACCTTTTGAAACATGAGGCCGCCCTTGCGCGCGACGTTGGTCGCGGCGGGCTGGGGTGTCGTCACGATGATCGCGCCGTCGAGGGGAAGGGTTTGGACGAGGGAAAGTTGGGCGTCGCCGGTGCCGGGCGGCAGATCGATGAGCAAGATATCCAAATCGCCCCAACGGACGTTTTGCACGAATTGTTGAATGGTCTTCATGATCATCGGTCCGCGCCACACGACCGGCGTGTTGTCGTCTACGAGGAAGCCCATGCTCATCACTTTCACGCCGTGACGTTCCAAGGGTACGAGCGAGTCACCGTCGACCTCGGGGCGACCTTGAATACCCATCATGAGAGGCACGCTCGGACCGTAGATATCGCAGTCCATTAGGCCGACGCGATGGGGGCTGCCTTGGGCGGTGAGGATCTGGGCGAGTGCCGCGGCGAGGTTGACCGAGAAGGTGCTCTTGCCGACGCCGCCCTTGCCGGACGCGATGGCCACGGCATAACGGATGGCTCGAGGGGCGGCGGTATTACCAGCCAAATTAGCCCCGGTGGCAGCCGCTGTGGTGGGCGGCGCCTTCGCCGGAGCGACTGATATCTCGACGAGAATTTCGTTCACCCCGGGCAGTGCGCGCAGGCATTTTTCAACCTCGGTTTTTAGGTGGAGAGGCACCTTGGGATCGTTCGTGGTGAGCGCGAGGGAGACCTTCACGACGCCATCAAATATGCCCGCTGAGCGCACGATCCCGAAGGACACGATATCGCGGCTGAAGCCGGGATATTTTACTTGTTTCAGATGATCTTTGATTTCGTCGGAGGTCACGGTTTGGGAGGTGTTCGAGATTGTGAGTAAATAAGAGTTGTTAAGCGGCGGTGCCGCGCAAATAGAAATGAGGATACGTGCAATTCGTTCGCGCGCTGTTTTCCTCCATGAACTCCATCTTACGTATATTTTTGCTCATCGCTTTGCTTGGCGTGCCGGTTTGGGCACAACGTGGCTCCAGCATCGGCGACGTGGTCGTTGGCATTGACAAGAATACGGTGCTGATCCGCGTCTCTGCGAACACCTCTGAGTTGAACGACCTCGCCCTCCAGGCGTTCGCCTCGCATGGCCGCTACAAACTCGTCGCGAGCGGGCAAGCCTTCGACATCAAGTTCACTGCCGCTGGTGCCACGAAGGTGCGCGTGGACATTACGAAAGGGGCGGCGGCCACGCCGGTCGCCTCGGAAGTCGTCACCGGCACGAGCGCGCGTAATGCGCTGTTGCGCGCCGCCGACGTCGCCGTGGTGAAAACCAACGGGGTCGGCTTGAAGGGTTTTTTCGCTTCCAAGGTCGCCTTCATCCGTGACCAAGGCAGGGTCAAGGAAGTGTGTGTGGCGGATTTATTTTTCGGTGAGGCGAAGCAGATTACCCACGATAAAGCGCTGGCGCTCATGCCGCGATGGTCGCCCGACGGCACGAAGATTATCTACACGAGTTTTTATAAGTCTGGTTTCCCTGATATTTTCCTGCTCGATGTCGCGAGTGGCCGCCACGAGACATTTGTAAGTTTCCGGGGCACGAATCAAGGCGCACGCTTCAGTCCCAACGGCCAACAAGTGGCCATGGTGTTGAGCGGTGAGGGTACGCCGGAGATTTATTTGAGCAACGGGCAAGGGCGTCAGGTGGCGCGCAAGACGCGCTCTGACGCCGTCAAATCGTCCCCGTGTTTCTCCCCCGATGGCGGGCGGTTGGTCTTTACGATGGAGCCGGGGCCGCAGCTCTATCTGATGTCGACGGCTGGAGGGGCGCCGCAGCGGCTCGTCACGGGTTTCCGTTATGCGGCCGAGCCGGATTGGAGCCGTGGGAATCCGCAGAAGATTGCGTGCACGGTTCGGGTTGACGGCGGAAAATATCAAATTGCGGTTTACGACTTTGCCGCTGGCAAAGCCGAGGTCGTCTCCAAGGCCTCGTTCGACGGCGTCGAACCCAGCTGGCTGCCGGATGGGCGTCACCTCGTCTACACCGCACGTGATCGCAACTCGAGTGTGTTGAGTGTCCTCGATACTGAGACGGGGAATAGCCGCCGGATCTCCGTGGGCAGCCTCGGTCCCGTGGCGCAGGCCAGTGTGCTGGCGCAGTAATCGGCAGCGTGGCGAATGGCCGCGGTTGTGACCGCGGTTGGACATGAAAAAAGCCGCACCTTGGCCGGTGCGGCTTTCGTTTTGAAATGCTCGCCGGACTTACGCGATGGCCGCGGCGTAATTTGCCTCGGCAGCCTTCCAGTTAACGACGTTCCAGAACGCCGTGATATAGTCGGGGCGGCGATTCTGATAATTGAGGTAGTAGGCGTGCTCCCAGACGTCGAGCGCGAGGACGGGTTTACCCTCGATCCCGGCGACGGCCTTGCCCATCAACGGGCTGTCTTGGTTGGCGGTTGAGCCGACGGCGAGTTTTTTGTCGGCGGTGACGATGAGCCAAGCCCAACCGGAGCCGAAGCGGGTCGCGCCGGCCTTGGCGAAGTCTTCCTTGAATTTGGCGAGACCGCCGAGTTGAGCGTCGATTGCGGCCGCGAGCGCGCCGGACGGGGCGTCTTGATTATGCGGAGCGAGGACGGTCCAGAAAAACGAGTGATTGCTGTGGCCGCCGGCGTTGTTGCGCACGCCACCGCGGATGGCCTCGGGAACTTGGCTGAGGTCAGCGATCAATGTAGCGACGTCCAGTGCGGCCAAAGCGGCGTGGTCCTTGAGCAGGTTGTTGGCGTTGGTGATGTAGGCTTGGTGATGCTTGCCGTGATGGATTTCCATCGTCTTCGCGTCGATGTGTGGAGCGAGGGCGTCGAGAGCGTAGGGCAGGGCCGGGAGGGTGAAGGGCATGGGTGTGATTTATTTATTTTTCTGATGGAACGGGAACGCGGGATGCGGGCAGAAACCAATGCATCGGCAGGGCAAGGCGTCAACTTTGCGATGTGACTTACCGGTGGCGTGACCCCTCACTCCGCCGTGCGCTTGAGCTTAAAAAAGGCCTGCAGCAACGCGCGGCATTCGGTTTCGAGGACGCCGCCAACCGTGAGCTCGACGTGATGATTCACGCGGGGAAGTTCGTTCAGGTTGGTCGCTCCACCGAGGCAGCCCATCTTCGGGTCGGGCACCGCGAAACACACGCGCTTTACCCGCGCCATTAGCATGGCCCCGGAGCACATGGGGCAGGGTTCCTTTGTGACGTAGACGGTGGCTCCGGACAGGCGCCAGTCGCCGAGTTTCGCAGCGGCCTGGGTGAGGGCGAGCATTTCGGCGTGGGCGGTGGGATCTTTCGCGCCCTCGACGGTGTTGTGGGCTGAGCCGAAGACTTCGCCCCCGATTTCAATGACGGCGCCGATCGGGACCTCGTCTTCCCGCCACGCCTCAATGGCTTGATTGTAGGCCAAGCTCATGAAAAACGCATCGTCGCGCACGAGTTGCGACGGGAAGCGTTTCTCGAAAGGGCAGAAGGGTGGGAGCTCGGGCGAAGCGGGCATGGTGGCAGGCGCGGGAAGGCGTGGATCAAGAGGGAAACCTTGACTAAGGCGGCTGCGATCTGCCTTACAAGGGGCTTTTGAAGACCGCCCATATGATGATCCGCTCCGCGCACCAACTCCACGTTAACCATGGCTGATACCAACTCGATCGAAGTGGAGGGCCGCGTGATTGCCGTGCTCCCGGGCACGATGTTCAAGGTCCAACTAGCCAATGAGCACGTGGTCCTCGCGCACATTTCGGGTAAGCTCCGGAAAAATTTCATCAAGATCGCCGCCGGGGATATGGTAAAAATGGAGATGAGCCCTTACGATTTGGAGAAAGCGCGGATTACTTTCCGGATGAAAGAGACAAACTCTAACTATGTCCCGCCGCCGCGTCGCCGCAAATACTGAGCGGCCTACGCGCATTTGAAAATCGACGCCGCCCTCCCGCGGCGTCTTTTTTTTCGCCATGCGCGTCGAACACAGCCAGGCTCCGGGGGCGTTTGCCCACGATATCGATGCCTTCCTCGCGTTCATTGGCCTCGAGCGCGGGTTGTCCCCGAACACCATCGCGGCCTACCGCCGCGACCTTGATCAGGCTGCCACGTTTCTCGCCCGGAGCAAGGTGACCGACTGGCGCGGCGTCACGCGGGCGGAGGCCGGAGCGTGGATTCACTCGCTCGACAGCAAGCGCTACAAGACGGCGACTCTGGCGCGCAAACTTACGGCGGCCCGCATGCTCGCTCGGTTTTTGGTTCACGAAAAAATCCGCGACGATGATTTTACGGCGCTATTGTCTGGACCGAAGCTCGTCCGGAAAATTCCCGGCACGCTCTCCGCCGGCGACGTGGCGCGGTTGCTGGTGGCGCCGAGTGGTGGCACTCCGCGAGCGCTCCGTGACCGGGCGTTATTGGAACTTTTTTATTCGAGCGGTCTGCGCGTTTCCGAACTCGCTGCGTTGATGCTCCAGCAGGTTGATCTGGAAAATGGTCTCATCCGGGTGTTCGGCAAAGGCTCGAAGGAGCGGATCGTGCCGGTGGGCGGCAAGGCCCGGGACGCGCTGACGACGTATCTGGTGTCGGGTCGCCCGCACTTGGTGAAGCTCAAGACGGGCAGCCAGTTTTTTCTCAATAACCGCGGGAGTGCGCTCTCTCGGGTGATGCTGTGGATGCTTGTGAAAAAATACGCCCAGCGGGCCGGCATAGCGAAAAACGTGAAACCCCACGGACTGCGCCATTCATTCGCGACGCATTTGTTGTCGGGTGGTGCGGATCTCCGCGCCATTCAAGAGATGCTCGGCCACGCGAGCATCTCGACGACGCAGATCTACACGGCGGTGGAACCGCAGCGGTTGATCGAGCAGCACGCGAAATTTCATCCGCGCAATCGGGAGGAATAATCCGCTCGTCCCTTTTGGGACGGCACCTTCGCACTCCGCCTCGTGAAAGGAGCGACGACGTTTTGATGCATTTTGGGACGGGGCCAGTCTTCGTTGGAGCGTGGTGCGACAACGAAAATAGGTGACGTCTGACTCGCGGTTGAGTCGGGGTTCAGGCGGCGTAGCCCTGCTTGTGAGAGCAGGGAAGCCGGGAATCCGGAGTTGAAGCGCGATCCCTCCCGCCTCTCACAAGGCAGGCTACCGCGAGCGGGCACCTGGAGCGGGCACCTCGCTCTATTGGTGAGTCGTCGCGCTCGGCCTGCCCTTGGCCCACCCTTCGAACGCAGCACAACCGGTTTGCGCAGAGGGATCGCCCGGAGGATAAATCCGCGCGTTGTCAACGGCGTGGCGCGTGCCCGGTGAGGTTGCGAAGAGAGAGGGAGGGACTTCAGCCCCTGTGCCGCTTTTGTAGGGACTGAGGTCCCTGCCACGTTCAGCGCAAAATTATGGGCCAATCGCAGGGGCAGGCGACACTCAGAGGCGGAACAATCTCTGCGCGTTTGCGTAGAGCATTTTTCGTTCGGCGGTTTTGTTCGGTGCGTAGGCGCGAACTTGGGCGAGTTGCCGCGCGCCGGAGCACACGGCAACGTCCGCTGTGCCGTCGACGCAGTCGCTGCCGAACATCAGTTTGTCCTGATGGCGAGCGAGGAAGGCGCGCGCGTGATCGGGGTCACGCTTAAAGGCGTTTTCACCGGAGCCGGCAGACAGGTCGCCGAACATGTTGGGGTAGTCACTGAGATAGCGGTCGGTCAGGCCGCCTGGGGTTAATTTGCCGCGGGGATAGAGATTTCGCGGATCGTTGTCACAGGCCTTGTCGATGTTGGCCCACCACGTTTGCGCGTGGCCGATGAAGTTCACCTTGGGATACTTCTTCAACATCGTGTGGAAACGGTCGAAGCCTTGGTTGTAGCTGCCGACCTGCCAATGCATCAAAATCGGCACGCGGTAGGCGTCGGCCAGTTGATAGAGTTTTTGCATCGCGGCCGAATCGCATTCGACGTTGAATTTTTGTTCACCGATGAGCACTGCGCCGAGCTTGAGATATTTTTCGATGACCGCGGTGGCGTCGGCGAGATCGCTAACCTCGTTGGCACCGAAGACGAATTCGGCGGGGAAGGCTCGCACGAAAGCGAGGCAGTCCTCGTTGCCGGTAATCGTGCTTTCGAGGCCGTTGGAGCGGCCGTTGATGGTCGAGGGGCGAAAGGCGTCGCGGCCCGACGGGAGTAAGATGGTCTTGGTGACGCCGAGGCCGAGTTGGTGAGCTCGGAGTTGGGCGTGAGTGCGGGCGGGAGAGATTTGACGGAAAGCGGCGTCGCGGACTCCGCCGTAGTTAGTGTGTTGGTGAATATCGATAATCGGCTCGGCGGTGGCGGGCGAGTGCGCGGGAGCGGCGGCGTGCGCGATGCCGGCGCCGGCGAGGGTGGCGGCAGAAAGGAGGAAGTCGCGACGGGAGAGGGGGCGGGGTGCGTTCATTGTCGAGAGTGTTGCCAGTAGAAGTATGAAATGGAAAGCGAAACGCGCGGGTGCGTGTCGGGGTGGGAATTCTCGCGCTGGATTGAGCCTGCTCGGTTTCTGCGTGCACCCTCATCTGGTGTCTATTTTTGTGCGCTTCGCGCAACCGCCGTTCCGTCAAAAACGGGGCGAAAAAAGTGTCCCGATTCGTGGGGCGCGTGAATTCTGCGGATGCCGCCAAATCAGCCGATAAGCCCGTGGATGGAGCGCGAAAGGTCCGGGTTGCCACGCGACGATTCGGCGTGTTCAACCTCCTCGCTACTCATCCCCTCCGGTTCAATCGTCAGCAACTTCGACTCGGCAAAAGATTTTTTCCATGGCCACCATTCAAGGCGCAGGCACGAAACAAAACACCTACGATGCGATTGTCATCGGCTCGGGTATCAGCGGCGGTTGGGCCGCGAAGGAGCTGAGCGAAAAAGGCCTGAAGACCCTCGTGCTCGAACGGGGCCGCGATGTGAAACATGGCGACTACCCGACGGCGATGACGGAGAGCTGGGAATTTGAGGGCCGCACCAAGATCTCGGCAGCGGACGGCGCCAAACAACTCAAGCAGGCGCGCACGGGTTACACGACGCACCCGGCGTCGGCGCACTGGTTCGTCAACGATCTCGAGAACCCTTACTCGGAAGAGAAGCGATTCGACTGGATGCGCGGCTATCACGTCGGCGGACGATCGCTGCTCTGGGGGCGGCAATCCTATCGGTTGAGCGATCTCGATTTTGAGGCCAACGCCAAGGATGGCATGTCGATCGACTGGCCGATCCGTTACGCCGACATCGCGCCGTGGTATGATTATGCCGAGCGCTTCGCTGGTATCAGCGGCAGCAAAGAAAATCTGGCGCATCTGCCGGACAGCCAGTTTCTGCCGCCGATGGAAATGAACTGCCTCGAGAAAGATGTGAAGCGTCGCATCGCGGATGCTTTTGGCGGACGCCCGATGATCATTGGCCGAGTCGCCAACCTCACCAAGGAGCTCAATGGCCGCGGGAGTTGTCAGTATCGCAACCGCTGCATCCGCGGCTGCCCTTATGGCGCGTATTTCAGCAGCAATGCGGCGACGCTGCCGGCCGGCTACGCGACGGGAAATCTCACGCTGCGGCCCTTCTCGATCGTCAACCAGATCATCTACGACCAGGACAAGGGACGGGCGACCGGCGTGCGTATCATCGATGCGGAGACGAATGAAGTCATCGAATATTATGCAAAGGTGATTTTCTCGTGTGCGTCGGCCGTTGCCTCGACGTTCATCTTGATGAATTCGAAGTCGGAGCGTTTTCCGAACGGCCTCGGCAACGACAGCGGCGAGCTCGGGCACAATCTGATGGACCATCACTTCAAGGTGGGCGCGAGCGGGATTTCCGAAGGGTTTACGGACAAGTATTTTCGCGGTCAGCGTGCGAACGGCATCTACATCCCGCGCTTCCGTAATCTGAATAAGGAAACGACGCGCAAGGACTACGTGCGGGGTTTTGGTTACCAAGGCAGCGCGAGCCGCCTCGATTGGGCGAGCAATATTAAAGAATTGAGTCAGTTCGGTGGAAAATTTAAGGCCGACCTGATTGCGCCCGGCCCGTGGCGATTCGGCATCGGTTCGTGGGGTGAGTGTCTGCCTTATCATGCCAACCGTCTCACGTTGAACCCGGCCCTCCGCGATAAATGGGGCCAGCCGACGGTCACGTTTGACTGCGGTTGGAAGGAAAACGAATACGCCATGCGCAAAGACATGCAGGCCTCGGCGGTCGAGATGTTGGAGGCGTCGGGACTGAAGAATGTCACAGGCTTCGACGACGTGGTGAACAGTGCGCCGGGCAACTGTATCCACGAGATGGGCACCGCGCGCATGGGCCGCGACCCCAAGACGTCGGTGCTGAACCAGTGGAACCAAGTCCATGCCGCGCCGAACGTCTTTGTCACCGATGGCGCATGCATGACCTCCGGCGCGTGCGTCAACCCCTCGCTCACCTACATGGCGCTCACGGCGCGGGCCTGTGACCACGCGGTCAGCGAGTTGAAGAAGAATAACCTCTAAGCCGAAGAAATCCGGACCATGAATCTCTCCGCTCCCTTTGAATCTACCGAGGCGCGTGCCCTGACCCGCCGTGAGGCCATCCAGCGCGCGACCTTGTTTCTCGGCGTCGCGCTGTCGCCGTCGTTGCTGACCAGCGTCATGCAGGCCGCGACTCCCTCCGGGGGCGTGAATGCGAAGCCCGTTTACCTCTCGGCGCAGCAGTTCGCAATCGCCGGCGCCGTGGCGGAACGCATCCTTCCAGGCACCGATACGCCGGGTGCACGCGACGTGGGCGTGCCGGCTTTTATCGATCTCATGTTCGGCAAATATCTCGCGGCGTCGGACAAGCAGGTCGTGGCGACAGGCCTGGCAGAAGTCGAGGCGGCCAGCGTCGCCGCGCACAAGAAGAGTTTTCTCCAACTGACGGACGCGCAGCAGGACGCCTTGCTGACAACGCTGGCCGAGGCCTCGAAGACTAAGGTCCGAACGTTTTTCCATCAGTTCAAAGAGCTGACGGTACTCGGGTATTTCACGTCGGAAACGGTCGGGAAAACGGTGCTGCACTATGATCCGGTGCCTGGGCGTTTCGATGCGTGCATCCCGCTGGCCGAGGTCGGCAACAGGGCTTGGACTAAGTAAGTGACCTCCCGACCGACGCTCCCCAATTCGAATCAATTGTTACGGCTCAACCCACCAACGTTCCCTATGAAAATCCTCACCCCCTTCATTTTTGGCTGCGCCTCGCTCTGCGTGGTGACGAGCCAAGCGCAAACCGCACCGGCGACCAAGGCGGCGTCTGGCATCGCAGCCGAAAGCAATTTTGCGCTGCCGGCGACTGACGATGGCTTGGCGGGCACGGGGCCGATTCGCCGCTACGACTGGTTTCAGAAGCTCTGGACGGAAAAACGCAGTGGGTGGGCGAAGCGGGTGAAGCAAGATCAGGACGGCGTCGTGTTTCTCGGCGACTCGATCACCCAAGGTTGGGCGGCCAATCTAAATCAGCTTTTCCCCGGAATTAAGACCATCAATCGCGGCATCAGCGGCGACACGACCCGCGGCGTGCTGCTCCGTTTGCAGACGGACGTTATTGCGCTGAAGCCTCGGGGCATTGTGTTGCTGATCGGTACGAACGATCTCGAGGAAGCTGCGGCGCCAGAATCCACGGCGAGCAATCTCAAGTTGATCCTGGCGGCGCTGAAAGCGCACAACCCCGCGATGCCGGTCGTGCTGTGCAACGTGTTTCCAAGTTCGGCGACGAAGAAGCGTCCTGCTGAACAGATTAAAAAAATCAATCAGCTCTGTTATGCGCTGCTCAAGGATGAGCCCCAGGTCACCCTCGTGGACACGTGGTCGTTGTTCGCCAACGCGCAGGGCGACGCGAAGCCCGAGGAGTTTCCCGATCTGCTTCATCCCAATTCGGCGGGGTACATTAAATTGTCCGCCGCATTGCGGCCGATCATGGAAACCGTCGGGCTCGCACCGGCGTGGCCCGATGATTTTTCGCCCGAGCCTGGATTCGAGAGTCTGTTTAACGGCCGCGATCTGACCGGCTGGGGCTACTTGGATAAGCCGGCCTTTGACGGTAAGACGGTGAGCGACGATGGTCGGTTTGCCGTGCGCAATGGCCGGCTGATCGTCACGGTGGCGCGTGAGGAACGGGCTCACCGGAAGCTCATGACGACCCGGAAATTTCCGAAAGACTTCGTCTTGAAAATGGAGTTCCGGGCGAGTCCCAACGCCGACAGCGGAGTCTTCGTGCGTGAGCCGCAACTCCAGATGCGCGACTTTCCGATCGCGGGGCCGTGGCTCACCTTGAAGCACTATCGACCGCTTGATTGGAATGAGATCGTGATCACGGTGCGGGGCGGCCTCGCCCGCGCGACGTGCAACGGGGAGGTGCTCGTCGATGCGTTTACGGTGCCGGCCACGGGTCCGATCGGAGTCGAGAGCGACCACGGCCAGATCGAATATCGGCGGATTCGCGTCCAAGAATCCCGTTGAGTTTCGCCGACCTGCTCATCTGCTGATTGCCTCTATGGATACACCACCGAATCACCGCACGATGGCGGAATATTTTATGAAAGGTATTGCCGACGGCTCCGTCGGGGCTGCCGAAGTCATCGCGTGGGCTGACGAAGTCGTCGTCGCGGCGGCCAAGACGGAGGATTGGATGATCGAGATTTCCTCGTCGAATCCGGACGACCACACGGGCGTGCTGCATCACTTGCATGCGGTGCAGGGCGAAATCCAGCCGGAATTGCTCGCGGCGTTGCTGGCTCGGAAGGGTTGAAATCACGTTGTGTTCAAGAAGCGCCGCAGGACGGTCTTTTGCGTCCTGCTTCGAGGGGATTCCGCAAGTGATATTCGCCCGCCAGCAGACGCCGGCCACGCCTACCGCTGCGCCTGTTAAGCTCATCTTGAACGCGAATGCGCTGAGTCCGGCGTGGTGGCGATAAATCACGCGGGTACGGCGTTGGCGAGGTGGTTACTGCGAAGGAAGGCGAGGTCGCGGTGGAGGGGCACGGGTGCAGAAATGCGGAGAACGAAGGGGGCTGAGTGTGGTCGCGGATGAGCGGTGCGCGACGCCCTGGCCACACGTGGGCTTGCGAGGCCCAACAGAGCCGACTCCTTTACTCAGCATGTTACAGCACAAAATAAATCCCGGCCTCGAGGTGCGACTGCTGCAGCCCGAGCACGCGGCGGAGCTGTTTGCGCTGGTTGATGCCAACCGCGCAGCTTTGCGTGAGTGGCTGCCGTGGGTTGATGCGACCTGCAAGGTGGGCGACTCGGAGAAATTTATTGCGGAAGCGTTGCGGGAACGGACGGCGACGCGCGCGTACCAGGCCGGGATTTGGTCGATGGGCGCGTTGGTCGGTGGGATTGGCCACAATCGTATCGACGCGGCGGCGCGGGTGGCCTTTCCCGGTTGGTGGCTCGTGCCGGCGGCGCAGGGGCAGGGTCTGATGACGCCGTGTTGTCAGGTCGTATTTGCGCACGCGTTCACCCAGTTGCTCGTTACGCGGATTGTTGTGGGTGTGGCGATGGGCAATGCTCGCGGGCAGGCGATTGTGAAGCGCCTGGGATTTAAACAGATTAGCACGTTAAAAAACGCGGAGGTACTGGGTAATCGGAGTGTGGATCACTTTATTTACAGTTTGGTCCCGGGCCAAGCGCAGCCGAGTGCGAGGCGCTAGTGCGGGGAAACGCGGACGAGCCGATGGTTCACACCTGATCCTTTCGACTCGTTCCACCGGTCGACGTCCGCTTAAGCGGTAACCTTTTCTAGCTCGCCGCCGCAAACACAGGTGTTGTTCTCAGCTCAGACGCTGCGGGTAATCTCGATCCGTAAAGGCGCTTCCCCCATGAACTCAACCCTCGCGAACGGCATCGATCCAGCCTACCTCACCCCTCCGTTAAGTTTGAAATCAGGTTGTTACCGACCGATGTCCTTCAACGCCCGCGGCGTGTTTCAACGGGGAGTGGCGCGGATCGGCCTCGCCGTCATCTGCGCACTCGGTATCGGCGTTTCCTTACGAGCGCAGTCGCCGGCCACGGGGAGGATCATCGGTCGGATCTTCAATCCGGCTACCCAGGAATACGTGAGACATGCGGAGATTGCGGTCGACGGTACAAACCTCACGACCGTCTCCGGCGACGATGGCTCCTATGTCCTTTCCAATATTCCGGCCGGAGACGTGAGCGTATCGGTCACCTACACGGGCTACGATCGGGCCAGCAGCCAAGTCGTGCTCCCGGCCGGTCAAACGGCGACGCGTGATTTTGAACTCAAGGGTTCGACCTATCGCACCGGAACCTCGACCGTCGGCGACAGTGTGATCACGCTCGCTAAATTCGAGGTCTCAAGCGAACGCGAGGGCAATGCCAAGGCGATTATGGAACAGCGTGCGGCGCTGAACATGAAGAACGTCGTGGCGTCGGACAACTTCGGCGACGTCACGGGTGGAAACATCGGTGAGTTCATGAAGTATGTGCCCGGCATCGTCATTGATTATAACAACGCTGACGCCCGCGCCGTGCGCATCAGCGGCCTTGATCCGAAATACGCGGCGGTGAGTATCGATGGGATGCGCATGGCCACCGCGGCGTCGGCCTCGTTCGGCGCCACTTCGCGGCAGTTCGAATTCGAGCAGGCCTCCATCACCAGCATTGAGTCCATCGAGGTGAACAAGACGTCGACCGCGAGCATGGACGCCGACGCGCCGGCCGGCACGATGAACCTGCGGAGCAAAAATGCCTTCGAGCGCCGGGGCCGCGAGATCACCGTGCAGGCTAGCGTTACGGCCAACCCCTACGAATTCACCCTCGCCCGCACGCCGAGCCCGGGCGATGGCGCGCACCGCAAGATTCGTCCCGGTCTGCTCTTCACCTATGCGGATTCGTTTGCCGGGCGCTTCGGTATCCAGCTCAGCCTTTCGGCGAATAGTCTTTTCAACGAGCAGGTCGCGTTGGTCCAGGCCATCGACAACAGCCTCGCCGCGCGAGGCCCCGTCATTAACCTGCTCACGTTTCGCGATAATCCGAAGATTACGACCCGCGCCGCGTTCGGGCTGAATCTCGATTACAAATTCACGCCACACCTGGTTTTTTCGCTGCGCACGGCCGGCTCTCATCTGAACGACGAGATCAATGCGCGCACGCTGACGTTCCGCGCCGCCACCGCCCAGATCGATCCCTCTTCGACGCTGACCTACCTGCTGGCCCAGCCCACTGCGAACATCAACACGAGGCTCGAGCAAAATATCGGCCACAGCCACAAATTCAACGAAACCGCCACGTATACACCTAAGCTCGAATACAAGCTCAACGATATCGTGGTCACCGCCAGCGGTGGCTATTCGCGCAGCAAGACGCACTACGAGGACCTTCGCTCCGGCTACTTCACCGCCGCTATTAATCGACTCACGCGCATGAGCTGGAGTGCGCGCCGGAGCAGTCCGACGTCGACCGACTGGCAGCTGACTCAATTGTCTGGACCGGCCTGGTCCGATCTCGGGAACTACAACCGCGGCGACGCCAACCCCAACAATATCGGCAGCTCCGCCCGCATCGGGAAGAGCCAGGTGTTTCTCGGCTACCTCGATGCGAAGAAGACCTTCACCCTCGGCTTGCCGATCACCCTCCAGGCTGGTGTGAAAACCCGCCTGACAACCTACGATCTCAATCGGACCGGTGCGCTGACCTGGACGTACGTCGGCCCGAGCGGAAACCAGCTCAACCCCGGCACAGTCATGATTCCCCATACGACGCCGGGGCTGTTCGACTCGAAACAGGGCGACAACATCGCGGCGATGAACATCCCGATTCCGAACGACACCGAGATGCTGAAACTGTACCGGGCGCATCCGGAGTATTTCGCCGAGAACACCTATGGAAATTTTGTCATCGGCCGGACCACTGGGCGCGGGATCAAGGAGCAGATCGACAGTCGTTATGTCGAAGCGAACACTCGCTGGAACCGGCTGCGGTTGAATCTCGGAGTCCGCGAAGAGCGGACCCGCACGCTCGGGCAGGTGTTCGACGTGCTGCCCACGGCGCTGGTGCGTGCCGCCGGCTTTACGGCGAACACCATTCCCTTTCTCACGTATCAGTATCGCAACTTCGAGCGGCGTAAAAAATACGGCGGCTACGAAAATCTCTTTTTCAGCGGTGGGGCAAAATATGCGCTGACGAAAAATCTGAATCTGCAGGTCGCCGCCAGCCAGTCGATCGGGCGGCCCGATTACAACAACCTTGCGGGGATCATCACCGTCAACGACACGAACTTCACTGTCGCGATTCCCAACCCGGACCTAAAACCCGAGACGTCGGACAAATACTTTGCGAGCGTGCAATACTTCATCGAGCCGGCTGGCACCGTGACCGTCTCGGCCTATGAGCTCTCCGTGAAAAACATGGGCACGGCCAATACCCAGGTGTCGGCGGAGGCCGCCGGTTACGGCGACGACCCGGACTATGTCGGCTATCGGTTTCTGCAGCCCACGAACCTTGACGGCATTCGCAAAATCAAGGGTGTTGAGGTTGAATACAGTCAGCAGATGGTGTTCCTGCCGGGTTTCGCGCGCGGTTTGAGTGTTTTCGGTTCCGTCTCCCGCGCGGCTCCCGATATCCGGCTCACGGCGGTGGTACCGAAAGCGGTCAACGGCGGCATCCGTTTCAGCAACCACAAGTTCAACCTGCAGCTGCGCTCGACGTGGGCGTCGGCGCGGATTACGTCGATCGGCGCAACGCAGACCCAGTGGCAATATGAACGGCTGATGTTCGACGTGAGCGGTGGCTATAAACTTAGCCAGACCTACGAAGTCACCCTCAGCGGACGCAACATCACGAATGCGCCCATCCGATCCTTTGTGAACGAGCCCGGGCTCCTGCTCAGTAACCAGGAATACGGAGCGGTTTGGACCGTGGGAGTACGCGGGAGGTTTTGAGTCGGAGCCAGGCAGCGGGAAGCATCGCTCGTTCCACGCTGCCGCGGTGTGCGACGATGGCGCCAATCGCTTCTTCGTCGAAGGTCATGGCTACGCTTATGCGACTGGAAGTTTCTTGATCGGCTCTGCGCGCGACGGCACCCAGAACTTCTTTTAGAACTTCTCCGGTCTCATCGACCACGTCCGCGCCTTCACGTTTACCAGCGGCGAGTTCAGTACCGAGATGCTTTCCCGTCCATCGTCCGCCATCCCTGAGCCGGCGACGAATGCTGCGCACGCTGGCGCACTCGTGCCGGTGCTATTCCGACGGCGTCACCGTGTTGAGACCGTCCCGCCGGAAGTGCGCACAGTGCGATCTGAGGAGAGAGGTGATACTGAATCCGGAGCCCCGCACTGGGGCCAAATTTTGCACTGGGGACGCGTTATTGGTTGCGGCTGCTAGCGGGTAATCCGCCGGCGTGACCTCAGCGTTGACCTCTGTGGACAGCGGCAGCGTTCATCGAAGCCAGCGACAGGCTAGGCTAATGCACTCCGCTCGGCCCTCTTCCATGAGGCCTTTTGGAGAGTTGAAATTCTAAGCGTCGTAAAGGGGGTGAGCCCACCTCGGCGGGCGAGTGTCTCAAGGAATTGAATGACCGATTCGAACCGCCGCTCACTGCCCTTACGTGATGTGTGCGCCGCGCGTCTCGACGTAGACGGCGTAGAGGCTCGTGCTCGCCGTCATGAAGAGCCGGTTGCGCTTCGTGCCGCCGAAGCAGACGTTGGCGCAGATCTCCGGCAGCAAAATCTGGCCGATGCGCTGGCCGTCCTCACCGGCGAAGACGTGCACCCCGTCGTAGCCCGCGCCGACCCAGCCGGCGCTCGCCCAGAGGTGGCCCTCGGTATCGCAGCGGATGCCGTCGGCGAAGCCCGCTTTCTCCGTGCCATCGGGCATCTTCAATTTCATCGATGCAAATTCGCGGCCACGGCGGAGTTTTTTCCCGTCAACGTCCCACACTTTGATATTGGCCGGTGCGTTCTCATAGTGACTCCGACCGGTGTCGGCGACGTAGAGTTTTTTGTAGTCGGGCGAGAAGCAGAGCCCGTTGGGTTTGAAAATCTCGTCGGTCACCCGGTCGATCTTGCCGGTCGATCCATCGATCACGTAAACGGCCTCCTTCTGGTTGGGCTGCACCGAGGGGTTGGCGGAGCGAGCGCCCTCGTAATTCATCAGTGCACCGTAGCCGGGATCGGTGAACCAGATGTCGCCGTTGGGGTGGACGACGGCGTCGTTGGGCGCGTTGAACTCCTTGCCGTCGATTTTTTCCGCGAGCACGGTGACGCTGCCGTTGGGTTCGTAGCGTGTGACGCGGCGCGTGAGGTGTTCGCACGCGATCTGTCGGCCCTGATAGTCGAAGGTATTGCCGTTGGAATTATTCGTCGACTGGCGGAAGATGCTCACGTGGCCGTCCTCCTCGAGCCAGCGCAACTGGCGGTTATTGGGGATGTCGCTCCAGAGCAGGTAGCGCCCGACTCCGTTCCAAGCCGGGCCTTCGGCCCACAGCATGTCCGCGCTGTGGTAGAGACGCTGGATCGGGGTGTTGCCGAGCTTGGCCTTGAAACGCTTGTCGAGCGAGATGATGTCTGGATCGGGATAACGGGTCGGCACGCGGCCGGTCCAATCGCGCTCTGCCGCGCGCCCCAGCGAAGGCAGCGCCGCCACGGCCAGCGCCGCCGCCGCGCCGCCGAGAAACGCCCGGCGGTCGGGTCGCGCGGGCGCGCCGGGTGAGAAACGGAAACTGGAATCTTGGAGTGCGGGGGAATTCGTGCGGGGGAGCGTGATCGGGGGTGTCTTCATGGGAGGGTGATCAAAGGGTGGGCGGAACCGGCGAGAAAAGAAAGCGTGGTTTCAGGAAGAGTGCCGCCACGCGGAGAAATTCGGCAGCGACTCCGTGGCGTCCATTCCGAGGATCTGCCTTCTTGCAGCGACGCTGGGAATTTCGGCGTAGTGCCGCTAAAACTTCTGGTCGAATTCCGAAGTCCACAGACTAGGAAAATAGATGTGTGCCGACATCATCATCGGGCGTTTGTTCGGTCAGCCATCTGTGGTGCCCCGAATCTGCGGGAAAATCTCAGCCACCAGCGCGCTCGCCGAAATCGCGCCGCCCTTCCGGATTTCTCCCACAGATTCAGGACTCCGCAGATTAGGAAAATAGATGTGTGC
>Ga0209550_10001217_pt1 | contig 24819 bp, 12 predicted proteins | sample LauGreSuBDMM15SN_2_FD_187567 | JGI IMG/M metagenome (GOLD analysis project Ga0209550, IMG submission 187567) | Freshwater lake microbial communities from Lake Michigan, USA - Su13.BD.MM15.SN (SPAdes) (version 5) | ecosystem: Environmental > Aquatic > Freshwater > Lake | place: Lake Michigan... | reverse complement strand
AATAACTGGACCACAAGGTATTGAGGGAAATACTGGTCCTCAGGGTATTACTGGTCCTCAGGGTATTACTGGTTCTCAAGGAATACAAGGTCATACTGGTCCTCAAGGGAATGCTGGTCCTCAAGGAAATATTGGACCTCAAGGTAGTATGGGATATACTGGATTCACTGGTTCTACAGGAAATACGGGTAACACAGGTTCTAGCGGAGCAACAGGTGACACTGGTAACACAGGAAATACTGGTTCTAGTGGAGCAACAGGTAATACGGGTAACACAGGTTCTAGTGGAGCAACAGGTAATACGGGAAATACGGGACCTACTGGAATAACGGGATCTAGTGGAGCAACTGGAAATACTGGAAATACAGGTTCTAGTGGAGCAACTGGAAATACTGGTTCTAGTGGAGCAACTGGAAATACAGGTAACACAGGTTCTAGCGGAGCAACTGGTGACACAGGTTCCACCGGTAACACAGGAAATACAGGAAATACGGGTAACACAGGTTCAAGTGGAGCAACTGGAAATACAGGAAATACTGGTAACACCGGAAATACGGGTAACACAGGTTCAAGTGGAGCAACTGGTGACACAGGTTCCACCGGTAACACAGGAAATACAGGAAATACGGGTAACACAGGTTCAAGTGGAGCCACGGGAAATACTGGACCTACTGGACCTATAGGTACTGGTCCAACAGGTAATACAGGTAATACTGGAAATACTGGTAACACTGGATCGACTGGAAATACTGGATCAACTGGAAATACTGGATCGACTGGAAATACTGGTAACACTGGTAACACCGGATCGACTGGTAACACCGGATCGACTGGAAATACTGGATCGACTGGAAATACAGGTAATACAGGTAATACTGGTAATACTGGATCGACTGGTAATACTGGATCGACTGGTAATACTGGATCGACTGGTAATACTGGAAATACTGGAAATACTGGTAATACTGGAAATACTGGTAATACTGGAAATACTGGAAGTACTGGAAACACAGGAAATACTGGAAGTACTGGATCGACTGGAAATACAGGCAATACTGGATCGACTGGTAATACTGGAAATACTGGTAATACTGGTAACACGGGATCCACAGGAAACACTGGAAATACAGGTAATACTGGATCCACTGGTAATACTGGAAATACTGGATCCACTGGTAATACTGGAAATACTGGTAACACGGGATCCACAGGAAACACTGGTAATACTGGATCCACAGGAAACACAGGTAGTACTGGAAATACTGGTAACACAGGAAATACGGGATCCACAGGAAACACTGGTAATACTGGATCCACTGGAAACACTGGTAATACTGGATCCACTGGAAACACTGGTAATACTGGATCCACTGGAAACACAGGTAGTACTGGAAATACTGGAAATACGGGATCTACTGGAAATACTGGTAACACAGGAAATACGGGAGCCACTGGAAATACTGGAAATACTGGTGACACAGGAAATACAGGAAATACAGGACCTACTGGTATTCCTGGTGCTGCAACAAATACCGGTGCGACAGGAGATACCGGAAATACGGGTAATACCGGAAATACAGGATCGACTGGTAATACCGGAAATACAGGTAATACGGGATCTACAGGTAATACTGGATCTACAGGTAATACTGGATCTACAGGTAATACTGGATCTACTGGAAATACAGGTAATACTGGTAATACCGGAAATACTGGATCGACAGGAAATACTGGATCGACAGGAAATACCGGAAACACCGGAAATACAGGTAACACAGGAAATACCGGAAAGACGGGATCGACAGGAAATACTGGAAATACCGGAAATACAGGAAATACAGGAAATACAGGAAATACCGGAAATACAGGATCGACCGGAAATACAGGATCGACCGGAAACACAGGATCGACCGGAAACACAGGATCGACCGGAAACACAGGATCGACTGGACCAACCGGTATTCCAGGTGCTGCAACAAATACTGGATCAACCGGAGATACTGGAAATACGGGTAATACAGGATCAACAGGAAATACAGGTAATACGGGAGCCACTGGAAATACGGGTAACACTGGAAATACTGGTAATACTGGAAACACAGGAAATACTGGAGACACAGGAAACACTGGAAACACTGGAAACACTGGAGACACGGGAAACACTGGAAATACTGGACCTACCGGTATTCCTGGTTTAGCAACAAATACTGGTGCAACTGGAAATACAGGAGACACAGGAAATACAGGAAATACAGGAAATACAGGAAATACAGGAAATACAGGTGCAACTGGAAATACGGGACCACCAGGTATTCCAGGAATACAGGGTACAACTGGATATCAGGGATTACTTGGACCAACTGGACAACAAGGTTACCCTGGAATAACTGGACAACAAGGTTACCCTGGTGTTACTGGTCCTCAAGGTATTCAAGGAGTTACTGGTCCTCAAGGTATTACTGGTCCTCAAGGTATTACTGGATCACAAGGAATTCAAGGTAATGCTGGTCCGCAAGGAAATGCTGGTCCTCAAGGAAATATTGGGCCGCAAGGTAGTATGGGATATACTGGATTTACTGGATCTACAGGTAATACTGGTAATACTGGTCCTACTGGTAACACTGGTAATACTGGTCCTACTGGTAACACTGGTAATACTGGTCCGACAGGTATTCCAGGATCAGCAGCCAATACTGGTGCAACTGGTCCAATCGGTAACACTGGACCAATTGGTAACACTGGAAATACGGGAGATACGGGACCAATTGGTAATACGGGAAATACGGGAGATACAGGATCAACTGGTAATACGGGAAATACGGGAGATACGGGACAAATTGGTAATACGGGAAATACGGGAGATACGGGACCAATTGGTAACACTGGAAATACGGGAGATACGGGACCAATTGGTAACACTGGAAATACGGGAGATACAGGGCCAATTGGTAATACCGGACCAACTGGTACATCCGTTGATTATAATCGAATCCAAATGAATTTAAACCAAAATATAAATACCTATGAAACAATCAATAGAAATATAGTGAATGTATCCACACCGTTAGTATCAGGTACGCAATATTTTATTCTTTTTACTCCTTTACAAACATTCACCACAAACACAATAACGATTGCATCTGCCGATATATCTGCAGGATTACCAAGTATTATTCGATTTGGATTATATACTATCGATAATTCCGGAAATGGAACATTAGTTGCTTGTACAGAGAATGATACTTCTTTATTTTCCAACACTTATACTTTATATTCCAAAACTTTTACTACTAATAACGGATTTCCATCGTCTTATATGGTTCAATCCGGAACTCGATATGCAATTAGTTTTATTATTCTAGCGGATACTATGCCTTCTATCTATGGAATACAAAATGTGGGATTTTTAACGAATATTTCACCCAAAATAACAGGACATTATGCATCACAAACCGATTTGGTTACAAATGCAACCGATATTCAGTTATTGCCAAGTAATTATATACAGTGGATCAAATTATCATAAGAAATACACACACTATAATAGTAAATATTTTATAATATAAATAAAATATTTAGTGATAATATAGAATAGAATAGAATCATGTCAAGTCTTGGACCAACTGGAATACAAGGAGTACAAGGAATTCAAGGACCAGATGGACCACAAGGATTACAAGGACCAACAGGTATTCAAGGACCTGCTGGAATTCAAGGACCTGCCGGAAGTCAAGGCGTAGCTGGTCAAGTTGGTGCTCAAGGTAGTATTGGACCAACCGGAGCCCAAGGTGCTGCTGGACCAACTGGATCACAAGGATTACAAGGGATAGCAGGACAACAAGGAGTGGCAGGACCACAAGGAATACAAGGACCTGCATCTGGATTGACCGGTCCAACCGGTTCGAGTAGTTTATGGGTGACAAATGCCGGAAATATGTATTATAGTCCAGCTGGGAATACTGGTAGAGTTGGAATCAATAATGCGAATCCAGCCTATACACTTGATGTTAGTGGTACATTAAATGTCGTTGGTGCAGCGAATTTTAGTACAATTACATCTATTTCGGGCAGTATTGATAATTTTACAGTTAATCGAAATAGTTATTTATGTAACATTAGTGAGAAAATGATCACAGTCACTGTTTCTGCAACTCCCAATCGATATCATTTAGATTTCTCTCAAAGTAGTGTTTTTTATCTTTCTACTGCGCCAACGGCAAACATGACTTTTTATATTTACAATGTACCTTCTATTATAGATGCAAGTCATAGTTATATTTTGTCTGTCATCTACAAAGGTACTAGTGCCAATTATTACGGAGCGACAGTAAATATTACTTCTACCAATACTCCTGGATCTGGAACACCTTCATCGATTACTCCCAAATTCACCAGTGCTCCTAGTGTTGCATCTATTACAAGTTCGCAATTAATAGTACAACAAATAACATATGTGTATTTGGGAACTACTGGGTTTGTGATTTCGAATGTTAATGGATTCGGAGCTTAAACCATTTACTTCTCTAATAAAGCAATTCTCGATTTTAATTCCTGAATTTCTTTAATTAAAATTCCAATGATTCCGATATAATTCACCGATTGATAATTTTCTCCATCTTTCTCTCCATTCACCAAGAAAGGATATTCTTCTTGCAATTCATGTGCAATCAGACCAATATCATGTTTTTTGGTTTGGTTATTATAATAGGTTACCGGTCTCAATTTATCTACTGTAAATTCATCGGGTCGAACATGTAAAGAATTGACATCGTCTTTAATACGGTAATCGGAAGTTACATTAAAGGCAAGAGCAGTAACTGTTTGTGTAAATGTATTGGGTCCTAACCAATTATTGGTACCACTTAAGGTTGGTAATCCACCGACATTACCAGTTAATGCAGCAATAGTAGTTCCCAAATCATAACCATTTAATGTGATTGCAGGAGTAATGATTTTATTGCCGGTATTAATAGTCAGATCTTTACTCGCAAATATACCAGCATTACCGATTTTTAATAATTCAATATATCCATTTGCAGCGGAATTTGTATCATTTGCACAATAAAAAATATGATTGGAATTGAGAGAATCCACATTATAAGATAATATACTGGCTCCTATACCAAATCCATAAAAAGAAGTAAATTGGTTAAGATCACTGCTACTATTAAACAATACTATTTTTTTTAAATTACCGGTATTTGGTGTTATAATTCCGGGTGTAGTAATGGCAGTTGAAAAGGTTTTAGTTCCACCAATGGTTTGGTCTGCAGTATCATTAACGTTCGAAATTCCATAGGTAGATATATTGATACAATTCCAAACACTTCCAACAGAAACAAAACTATAATAGGTATTCGGTAGTAGAGTCATACTGGTAGCTATAGATAGAGGAGAAACTCCTTGCCCATTAAAGGTATTACCGCTAGTTGCAACCAATCTAACTGAAAAACTAGACCTATTCATAATATTGACACAATAAGATACCGTGTTGGTAATAAGAGCATTTATCATGGTTTGGGTTTGTCCAATAGAAAAAAAGTCTAATATAATCGTCGATCCATAAACATTCTTTTGCATAGTAGTGGGAGCATTATAAAGTAAATAATCGGAATAAATACCACCTTTTAAATATACATTCGAATTGAAAATAGTTTGATCTGTCAAAGTGGTTCCGAAATTCGAACTTCCTGTAAATGTTTTGGTACCAGAAAACGATTGATCAGAATAATTATCCATAAAAAAAGAACCCTCTCGAATATAGGGTTGAACGTACCAGGTTTTTGTAGTATAAGTACTAGTACTACGTATTGCTATCATACTATAAGCCGGAATACTTACAGAAGTACTATTATTTGTAATATTATAACCAAAAAAACCATCTCCAGATAAGGCATTGATCGTTTGATTTACTGCGGAATGGTTCCAAATATACATATTTGTATTGTTTTCAGCAGTAGGTAGAGTAGTGACCCATGTAGTAGAATTACTTATATCAATAGTAGATCCATACCAAGTTGCATTCCCAACAGTATTATTGGCAGTAACCGATATATTTTTATAATAAATACCACCATTAATATTTAAAACACTAGAAAACGTTTTTAATCCACCGATTGTTTGTGTTGCAGTATTATCGATGGGTAAGTTAGTAATATGTTGTGTATTTTGAACCGACCAATTGGTTCCGTCGCTTCTCAAAGTAAAACAATAATTAGATAGTAATGCTATATTTGGATTTCCACCAGTAGATATTTGTTGTCCATAAAAATTACCACCATCACTGAATATGATTTGGGTGGTCGTGGAATAATTTACAAAAAAAATGGTGGTGTTATATCCGCCAGTGATTGCTGCTGTGGGAATTCTTTGATTAATGTTACCAGTAGAGATAGATAATAAGAAATGAATAGTTGCTCCATATAAAGCGGAGGTAGCAGCTATTGGACTATTTAAATTGAATACTTTATTGGAAATTCCTCCATTTATTTTGGTCAAAGAATTTACTAGAAGTGTATTTATAGTCGAAGTTCCGATAATAGTATTTGAGATATCGGTAATGCCGGAAGTAGTAAAGGTCCCACTATTTACAATACTAGTTGCTGATAATCTATTTATGGTGGTTTGGGTTCCAGTATCGGTGATTCCAATTGCGGATAGCGTACCATTTGCAATAATACTCGTTTTTGCATTAAGTGTATTTACATCTGTTATTAACCCGTTATCCGTAATTTTATTCGTACTAATTATATTAAAATAGGTAGTTCCATAGAAGGTATTATTGCCATATATTTCTTGGTTGGTATTTGTATCTACCAGACGAGATCCATTATATTTATAAGTATCTACAAACCAATTCGATCCATCACTGATGAATTTGACGGAATATCCAATAGGTAATACAAGATTATTCGATTCAAAACCAGAACCATAAAAAACATTGGGAGAACTACAATAAATGGTTTGATCAACCGTTGATATATTATTTAAATAAATACTTGAAGACGTTTTGTTTTGAATTTCTGGTAAATATTGATTTATATCTGCGGTAACCGTACTAGAAAATAAAATATAAGAATTATGTAGTCTGGCAGTTGGAGATAATACTAGGTTACTTGTAATTTTATAACTTGGGGTGATTAATCCTCCAGAACAATTCATTAATCCATATATAATGCCATTTCCGCCAATATTAATATTTCCTGTAATACCAGCATTTCCTGAAACTAGAATGGATCCATTAGTTGTAATATTTCCACCTATATTCGTATTTCCAGCAATACCTGCGCCTCCCAAAACCACGAGAGATCCATTTGATGTTGATGTGGAATTGGCGGTGGATCCTACATATAGATTTCCACCCATTCCTAATCCTCCAGAAATAGTTAATGCTCCTGTAGTTTTGCTCGTAGAGGGTGTGGTTGCATAGATAATGGTATTTCCTCCAATATTGGTATTTCCGGCAACACCCATTCCTCCAGAAACGGTTAATGTGCCCGTATTAGTGGATGTAGATTCAGTAGTACCAGAAATAACTATATTTGTTCCAATAGTTGCACCTCCGGTAACATTTAAAGCAGATCCGATATTTACATTTCCTCCAATACCGGCTCCACCGGTAACTATAAATGCACCGTTTGTAGTGGTGGTAGAAATTGCATTACTCGTGATTTGCAAGAAATTATTTAATGTTGTCCATGTTCCAGTAGGTGGAGAAGAAATGGATGTATTTATGGTTGGATTCACGGTCCATGTACCATTGATATTATAAATATTAAATGCGGATTGAATAGAGTAATTCGTATTCGTATGAATATAGACATCATAATTACTAGTTGATCCTACTCGATTTACATAAATATTATCGATCACTAGATTTTGACCATTTGTATAATAGGAAGCGGTAATAGTGCCATCTGAAAATATAATTCCACTAATAGTACATGTTTCTGCTATAGTATTGATAGTTCTATCCACTGCACCTGAAATAATAATAATTTGAAATGTTTTTCCCGACAATCTACCTAAGAGATAATAATTTGGTGTATTACTCGTTATTAAAATATTATTTATAGAATTAAATTGAGGAGAAGATACACCAGAAGAATTGATACTTCCACCAATATTAATATTTCCACCAATACCAACTCCCCCGTATATTACCAATGCTCCTGTAGTGTTAGAAGTGGAAGGGGTGGTTGCATAAATCGTTGCATTCGATCCAATATGGATATTTCCAGAGATTGCGGCTCCGCCACCGGTTATGAAAGATCCAGTATTTAAATCGGTAGAAATGGTATTGGTCGTGATTTTTACATTTCCTCCTATATTGGTATTGTTGGCAATACCAACACCTCCTGAAACTACGAGAGAACCGGTGGTGGTTGAACTAGAATTCGTGGTGGATCCGACATAGAGATTTCCTCCTATTCCGATTCCTCCGGAAATCGTCAATGCTCCTGTAGTAGTAGAGATGGAAGGTGTGGTTGCATAAATCGTTGTATTGGATCCAATATGGACATTTCCTGAAATTGCGGCTCCGCCACCGTTTATAAAAGAACCACTAGATAAATCCGTTGTAATCGTATTGGTAGTGATTTTTACATTTCCGCCGATATTCGTATTGTTGGCAATACCGACTCCTCCGGAAACTACGAGAGAACCGTTGGTTGTAGAGTCAGAATTCGTGTTGGATCCAACATAGAGATTTCCTCCCATTCCGATTCCTCCTGATATCGTTAATGCTCCTGTAGTCGAAGAAGTAGAAGGCGTGGTTGCATATATCGTTGCATTCGATCCAATATGGACATTCCCAGAGATTGCGGCTCCGCCACCGTTTATAAAAGAACCACTAGATAAATCCGTTGTAATCGTATTGGTCGAGATTTTTACATTTCCACCAATATTTGTATTATTCGCAATACCGACTCCTCCTGAAACTACGAGAGAACCGGTGGTGGTTGAATTCGAATTGGTAGTAGAACCAATATTGAGATTTCCTCCCAATCCGATTCCTCCTTGTACCGTCAATGCTCCTGTCGTAGAAGATGTGGAAGGAGTACTAGATGCAATATTGAGATTGCCTCCCATTCCGATTCCACCAGAAACAACGAATGCCCCTGTCGTAGAAGATATGGAAGGAGTACTAGAAGCAATATTGAGATTTCCTCGAATTCCAACTCCACCAGAAACAATTAAGGCACCTGTAGTCGAAGAAGTGGAAGTGGTTGTTCCATAAATAGTAACATTATTATTCAACGAAGTATCTCCAAGAACCGATAATTTATTTCCAAGAAAAGTATCATTGTATTGATAATAGAGAGAATTATTGATAGTTAATAATTCTCGAATATTATAGAGAGATCCAATTTGAAAAGGGGTTAGTACCGTATTATATGCACGAAAATTGTCGATATTTCCATAAAACTCTTGGTAATTGGCAGAATTGGTGATGGAATAGGTAGATCTCCCAATATAATTAATGAAAAAATCTCCTGGAGTTGGATATTTTTGAGAAGTAAGAGAATATACATTTACACCATTAAGATAAAATTGCCAAACGGAGTTATTCCCACTATCATACGTAATGGTCCAAGCAATATGAGTCCAAACGAAAGGAGTAATACTTATATTTGGAATAATAAAACTGGTTTGATTAATAACTTGCCAAGAGATATTCCCATTACTAGTATTCAGTATAATAGAAATACTATTGATAGCATTGAGAAATTCGAAAATAGTATAATACAAATTACTAATAGAAGGTGAAAAATTGGGTTGTATCCAAACGGAAAAAGTAAGACCTTTATCTGTAACTGGAAGGTATGGAATAACGATCGAATTTTTGATTCCATCTAATTTCAAACTGCTATTTCCAGTTATATTATTAGTAGAATCTATCATCGTAGAAGAACTAGAACTAAAAAGAGAATCGTAAAGAGAAGAACTATAATTGTACAATAAGGACGTGGAAATAGCACTATTGTTTGTGTATGGAATTCCATATAGATTCCATTGTTGAATCGCAGCATTTACACTGGGACCTGGCCAAATACTATTAATTACTAATCTATAATAATAATATGGCTGTGTATTAGTAATGTTAAATATAGTCGCTTTTGTAGAATAAGGTGTGTTCAGTAAGTTCATTGGATTATTTGCAATTAAAGTCCAAGAGTTACCCGTATTCGAACCAAAAATAGAATGATTTTTCGGACCTTTAGTAGTGTTATTCGTATTACATACAAAACTATATTTGGTAAGTATCATAGCCATAGTATTTGGGGGGGTATTAGGGAATTTTATTTGTATCCATTCTCCAGACAAGGTAAGATTATTTGCATAATTGGTAACTGTATTACCAATATAGACTCCATTATTATAATTAGGATTACTTTGCCAGAAAATATTACCATTTGATCCATTAAATGCATTATACACATAATTTGTACCGATAAAACTAGAAGCACTTATGTCATAAAGACCATTTTTAAAAGCTAGAGAATCTTTTTGATTCGATATTAGATTATTAGTATTCCCTTGAAAAAGATTAGGTGCCGGAATACATTGAATCACATTATTTATATTGCTACAAATGTCGATGGTTTCAAAATCATACAATAAATAAGGTATTATACTTTGGCCGATAGTCACGTTTTTATTTAAAATGGCATTATTACCGACGATTAGATTTCCATTCATAGAAGTATTATTTCCAACAAAAATATTACCATTATTACGAATATTTATATCACCACCGCTTATATCTAAAAATCCTCTAATATAGGTTTGATTTAATTTATTTCCAGATTGATCTGGCCAAATACTCATTTACTTATATTTATATAAAATATTTTTATACTGTTGAACGATAAAAACGAATCATTCTGGGATGTTCTAAAACTGAGAGATCCATCCATTATTTTGTATAAAATTTCCACTTATATCCAAAGCAGAATTGCTGGGATAATTGGCAGAACGGTTGATACACATGTTTCCTAATAAAGAAATATTAGAATTGATCACTTGATTATTCGAAGTGGATAGAATTCTATCTCTAACTACTATATTACTAATATCATAAACAGAAACGCCAATATTATAAGAAATATCATTATCTTCGATATTGGTTTGGGATATAGGATTTCGGTTAATAACTAAAACACCATTATTCATATCAGTGGGTAGTATTAAGTTTTGGATATCCAAAGAAACCACATTATTGGCATTTGGAACTTTGAATTTAAAACGATTTCTATCATTAGAAGTAATCATAAATGCAGAATCAAATGTAAAACTGACATCTGAATTTGGTATAATTCCTCCTTCTTTAATATAGACACCTGCAAGAGAAGCATTTTTACTACTGGTAATCGTATTTAAATAAATACGTATATCTGGTTGTACCACTGGGGCGGAATAATTTCCATACAATTGTAAATTACATAAAGGGTTTCCAATAGAAATATTCTTCGCAAATTTACCTACATTTATAGTCGTTGTATTATTGCCAATATTCATAATGTAATTAGAATTAGACGCATCTTGGTTTTGATAATACCAAAAACTCTCAATATTATTGGTATAAAGTGTCCCAATGGTATTATTTACAATGATATTTCCATTCGAAGATATATCGGAATTTACGGATAATTTGTTTTTAATAATGGTTTGAGAATTGATAGACAAGACATCGGTTGCATTTGTACCAATTGTATTGAGAGAACCCGATGCACGTATATTTCCGCTAATATCCAAATCTCCCGATGTGGAGATATTTCCGACAACCGAAACATTTTGTTTTACATTTGTATTTCCAGAAATATTTACATTTCCTAGCATCGATACATCTGTTACGAAATAACTAGCAGCATTTACGGTTAAAATATCATTATTCCCATTTCCAAGTGTAATATTTCCATTTAAAAAAGCATTTCCATTGACGGTTTGGTTTGTATGTACAATCAGATTTCCACTAATCTCTTGATTATTACTAAAAGAAACATCTCCTACAACCCATAATTTTCCATTAATAACTTCATTTTGCGATATATAAAGGTTACTATTCAAAAAAAGGTCTTTATCGATAGATACATTTCCATTGAAAGAAACATCTCCTGTAACGAATAATTTTCCATTGAAAGAACAATCCTTTATTACGAATAAATTATTATTTAAAAAAGATTCTTTATTTACAGTAAGATTATTATGGACATATGTATTATTTTTTACAAATAAATCGTTATTGATAGATACATCATTTCCAATAAAAAAATTATTATTTACAGATACATCTCCTATAACCGATAGATTTTGATTCATAAACACATTTCCAACACAATTTGTTTTTGCATTTAAGGTAACGGTATTCGCGGAAGTATCCGATCCAACTGTCACATCACTTTTTACGGTCAAATTTCCATTTATTATTTGATTCCCATTTAAAGATAAATCTTGATAAAAAATGGCATTACCTCCTAGAAAAACATCTTTTTGAATAGATGCACCTCCTAGAACTTGTAATGCTCCACTACTTAAATCGGTAGTATTGGTAGTATTATTTATTTTCTCTATACCGCTTACATACAGATTTTGTTGCAATGTCATATTTCCAGATACATCTAATTGATGACGAAGATAAGTAACACTATTATCATTACTATTTCCAATAAAAATATTACTTGCATCTCCTGCAAGAAAAACCGTATTTGCATTCTTATCGATTAAATGAAAGGTAGCATTATTCGTTTTCAAACTACCATAATCATTGATATGTATATCTCCAGTGATGTTCATATTACCACAAATATCTAAAACGGATTTGGAATAAACTGCATTAAATATGTTTGGTAAAAAGGTATGATAGATTTCCGTTTTTCCATATTGTTGTCCTTGTCTATAATTACTAGTAACTACTGAAAAGATTAACGTATTTATATCTGTCATTTTTACATTATTAACACGATACCGTGGATTTAATAATCTATTTCCATTTCCCATTGCATTAATGTCGTTTAAAAATATTCGATTCCATTGAATACCACCATTTTTGGTATATAGAATATCATCTCCTACTGCAATAGCATTGGATAAATCTTGAATAAAAACATCTTTTATATTAAAAGGAAAGCTAGTATGAATCCAGTTATTTCCTCCATCTCTCGTATAACTAATAATATTGTTTCCGACGGCAATAGTAAAAATACCATCTAATGTATAAATTGCATTATAAACCAAATCAGGGGTTACAATTGCATTTATTCGAATTAAAGTGTCTGTATTATATGTACTAATTCCATTTCCTGCAACAAATAGTGTATTTTGATATCCATGACTGCAATAAATATTAAAGGATGAATCCACGATTCTCAATTGATTTTCGTATATATTATTAACAATATCCAGATCGAAATAATAAATTCCCGATTTATTTCCAGGTATATTGTCGTTTGGACAAGATAAAAATAGTCGATAATTAGTTGGTGCAATATAAATACTTGGCAGACTGATATTGGTAAGAGTAAGTTGGATCAAATTCCAAGTAATACCGCCATCCGATGATTTATAAAAATACAATGAACTTCCTGCAATAATTACATTAGATACATCTAGAAAAAATACATTAAAATTGGTACTGAGAGAATGTAATTCTGCAGAAGCAGAAGCATCTACTTCCGAAATTTGCCATGTTTCACCGCCGTTTTGTGTATATAAAACCGAATAATAATATTTATTATTGAAACTACCGGTAATTCCAATATCGGTCGAACTTCCGATTGCTACTCCATGTAGGTTATCTCTCGAAAAAGACATGGAGACGATTTCGAATGGGACATTCTCTACCAAATGTATTTCATTATGATGAATATGGATAGGTCCATTAATATCCATCGCATATTTTTCGGTCTCTGGAGAATAGGTATTCACTCCGATCGTAGTTCTTGTTTTTACGAGAGAATTCCCCGATACAATCGTTTCAATTGGAATATAGTTGGATTGATTATCAGTCCATCCAGTAGTTGCCATATTTCTCGAAAGATCTTTCGGAAAGGATCCGGCTCCCCATTGCCATGCTTTATTTGTATTTGAAATATTTAAAAAAGTGGTAGCATTTATATCAGAGGCAATGAGAGAAAGTGCAGTACCGGTTTTATAAGTTGTAGAATCCACAATATTGGTATTAGTATTGAAATTATTGGTATATACATCTGGTAAATAAATGCTAGAAGAATTATCATATATGACAACCGTTTCTTTTTTTACATGGGCATGTAATTCATCTTTTCGATCGGAAATCGCCATATTAGACAAGATAACCATATCATTTGGTGTATTTATCGTCATATTTCCACAAACATCATAATCAATAGATGCGCCACCCTTTCCATTTTGGATGGTTTTACCTGAATGAAAAAAATCAATAGAGGAATTACTTAAATCGGTGGTTAGAGTAATACCATAATTTTTATTATTTCTTGCGACTATATTTCGATTGGTTGATTGATTTGAAAAAACATTTAAAGTCGCAACGGTGGAGCCACATATATCTAAGGTAGATTGTGGATTTATTTTATTCATACCCACGCCGGAAGTATCTCCCAAAAAGTACATTGTTCCATTTTTCGTGGATGGAATGATACCTTGACCATTTGCACCAACTAGATATAATGCATTATATTGAAAGGTATTCCCGTAAATCATGAGATTATTCGAAATATCGGCATTTAACCCTACATGTAAAGATTTTTGAACGGATGCATTTGAATGAATAGTTGTATTTCCGATAATATCTACGTCATTTTGGAAAAAAGCGGTATTCGAAATAACTAATTCTCCACAAATCGTGAAATTTCCTTGGTATGCATTTCGAACGGACAAATTGTCTATCACTAGATTATTTGCATTTAAATTATTTAACTGTTCTAGTTGATTGATTCCTCCGTATTTCTTCCAAGACATTTATTTATTTAATGTATTTATAATAATAAAACACATTAAACTTATATCATTGAACTATTCTTTTTGGTGTTGTTGTTTTTTTTAATATTTTTTTTCTTTTTTTGAGAGATTTTATTTTTATTTTTTTTGGTATAATGGTGATAAGGTGTTGGTGTTCTATGATATATGTTTCCAGAGGATGGCGGTATATTTCGAAAAGAGACATGTTTTTCTGGGAAAAGGCTAAACTTCGGTTTTTTTTGTATATACATAAATGCTTTTCCATTGCGGATACCTTGTATTCTCTTTTCTCTCGGATTTTCATACAATTGTACCTTGTCTGATTTTACTACTTTACCATTTTGCATGATGACAAGAGAATTATCTGATTTTTTTACGTAGTCCATTTCTGTTATATTATATTTTTATATTACATTTTTTTTATTATTTCTTGGTTTTGTTCTTTCGCGTTTTGTTTTTGTAAGAAATATTATTTTTATTTCGCGTTTTGTTTTTATTTTTGCAAGAAAGGATATTATATTTTCTGGTACGGATTTTCTTATTTTTAAGGCATTTTTGCAAGAATGATCGTATTTGGTTTTTCTCTCGTATAAAATGATCGGTAATCTCTTGATAAAACGAACGGAATTCGGATCTTCTTTTTTTTATATCTTCGAGAGAAAACCAATCGATTTCGATTTTCTCGAATAATTTCGTTTTGTTCAGATATTTTTTATCCATATTTTTCCACAAGAAATGATGATTATTATTGTAATACTGTGGCAAATTGGCGTCATAAGGCAAGAAAAAAATATGTACATGATAATCATTTTTATGATTGATATTATAAGTCCCTTGGTGGTTTTTGATGTATTTCCGAAGGCTTTGACGATCTCCTAAAAATCCCGTTAATTCTTCGGCTCCTTCTCTCAATGCACTTTCATAAATATTGTCTCCTTTTTCCATCCCTCCTCCGAAATCAGAGAATCCTTTGGCGGAGTCTTCCATTTCACATTCTTTTCCAAATAAAAAATAAATTTTTCCTTTATGTATAGTTGCAGGAAGTAGGCTGGATCCTGTCATATATCTTGGATAGTGATATCTTTTTTCTCTCGAATTTAATTTAATTTTATTAGAAAACGATTATTTTGGTTGTGTTTGTATTGGTATTAGATTTCTCTTCTTCTTTATATGCAAAGGTTTCGAAGAGTTTTTTTTCTTCTTGTCCTTCCTCTTCCTCTTCCTCTTCCTCTTCCTCTTCATATTCATATTCTATCTGTTCAATCGTTTCATAAAATGCTGTAACTTTCGGATTGGCTCTGATATTTTTGGGATTAAAATCCGAGAGATATAAACCATCTAGGCTTTGGACCCGAGAGAGAGCAACATACGTTTGACCTTTTTCGAAAATACTTTTTCCAATATCCATTTCCGCAAGGGAAAGAGTAGCGCCTTGGCTTTTATGGATCGTCATTGCCCATGCAAGACGTAATGGAAAATTACCGATTGCTATGGACGGATATTCTTCCGATTGCCAGTATTGAATTTCCATGGTTTTTTGAATACCATTGGCGAATTTTACCACCGGATTTGGAATAGAACCGAGACGTGTTTGGAAATCGATAATTACTCCAGTAGATCCATTACAAATCCCATTTTCAATATCTAGATTGACAGTACTCATAACCACCGCACCTTTTTTAAGAGATAAAACATCTACACATGGTGTATTGTTTTTCAGATATTCAATCTCTCGTTCTTGAACAGTTTTAGTTATTTTCTTACATCTCTCCAAATCTTCTTTTGATATTACACGCCCAGACTCCAAGAAAGTAATACAATTTGTTTTGATTTGAGCTTCATAATCATAACTGATTTCTTGGATTTGGTCAAACATCATACGATTATAAAAATCGACTCTTGCAATCGTTGGAAATAATTTGGTTGGAATAACTCCATTATTTTCTTCTGGATTATATTCTCGATTTACATGTTTCTGCAAGATAACAATTTGATCTGGTTCGATGGTTCCTTTTCGGACATTCAAGAGAATCGATTGGAAAATTGGGTCTTTTTGACGGAACATGGTCCTTAATTCGATATGATTTTCTAGAGGAAATATATCTCGCCAAATGGGAGACTCGAAACAGAATTCGGTGGATCCGGGTTCTCCTGCATTACCAACGGGAGGTAATTGGTAGAAATCTCCTGTGAAAACCGTCTGTATTCCTCCGAACGGTTTATGATGACAATGTCGGATATTTCTTCCGATTTCGTCTAATAATTCCAATATTTTTTGCGACATCATACTGACTTCATCGACAATGAGACTTTGAATCTCTCGCCAATTCTTCATTAGTTTTTTATTTCTTCGAATATCTTCGATGATTTTATCGATTTCGCCTTTTCCATTCCGGATTCCACTCCAAGAATGAATAGTACGCGCATTACATCCGAGTAGAATAGAGGCACAACCGGTTAATGCACATACTTGGATTATTTTTTGTCGGTTTTCTGCACTTTTTACTAGAGTACGAATTAAATGTGTTTTTCCCGTACCTCCTGGACCAGTAATAAAGAGATTCTCTCCTTTTTCGAATATTTGTAAAGCATGACATTGTTCAGGAGATAAATCGGTCATTTGATTTTGATTGAAATTGTATTCGTTTCAGGTATTATATTCAATTTTTTATTTTATTGCGCGATTTAGTTAGAGAACATTAATCAATTTTTTATTTTATTGCATGATTTGTTAGAAAATATTAGAAAAATCGTTTTTATTTTTCACTCGATTTTGCTAATCTAGTTTTATTCATGTTCGATTTCTAAACAAAAGGAAAAATCGACTCCATTCAAATCCACCACATTTCCATATTCATCGACTAAACTGATTTGTAATTTTTGAATATCCGTCTTTCCAGCATACACGCGTTGATCAGATAATAAAAACCCATTAAAGGTATTTGCTGGTAAAATAGTACCATATGGATAAATTGCAGGATTTAAAGTGATCCTGGCTAAAATGTTCTTGGAAATGAGAGAAGAAGCTAATGGGGAGATAAACGAATTGGGATTCGAAGAACGGAATTCATCTACTACTAGAAATAAATAACGAGTGGTATATACATCTATTACTCCTTCTGAATTCAACATACCAGGTTGAGGAGAACTGAAAGGAGGCTCATTTTCTCCTGGAGTAGGACCATTTGGAGGAATAATATAAAAAGGGTTTCTATAACCAAGACGCCATCCTAAAGAGGATTTGAAATTATATTTTTGAAAATTGCCACAAATATCAACATCCCAATTAATAGAATAACTAAATCCTTCATTTGTAGCGGAATTACTATTCCAACAAATACTACTAAACGGATTTACCGGACTACTGGTATTTATTATAGATAAAGCGGGATCTTTCGAATTTAAAAGGCTTTGTATTTTAGTCTGTAATGAATTCACGGTATAATTACCATCGGGAATTACGAATGTAGTCGGAGAACTAATATTATTATATATAGTATTCAAATTAAAGGAGGTATTTCCTTTTTTTTGCGAAAAATAAAAAAAAGTCATTGGTATTTCGGCGGTTCTAACCGCGATACTTTTGACATCGGTTATTTTCTGGGGTAATTGATAGGTAAAAGAAGAACTTTTATTTAAATTATATTCTTCTTGGAAACGACTATCCAGATTAACATATTTAATTTTACTCGGTTTTTTCACATTATCAATAATCATATGTCCATTTTGTTGTTGTATATCGGATGGTGTCCAAAAACTATTATCTATCGTATTTTTACTCATTTATTAATTCAAAGTATATTATTATATTATATTATACCAATTCTCTCCATGAATTCATTTTCCACAAGAAAAGCAAAAGGTTTTCTCTTGAATGCGAGAAATCATTCCAAAATGTAAATTATTTCTTATTCCATCCTTCGTTGTCACATTGGCTAAAGATACTTTTTCAAGTGGTCTCACCGATTGTGTAAAAGGTAGTTTGTTTTTCTGTTTCATAGTGAAAAACATGAAAAATTGAACGATTAATTTAGTGATCTATACTACTAGAAATAAAATAATATATTTTATAATAGAATGACTTACGAATGTACGATTTGCAATGCATGTTCTTTCGAATTAAAAGAGAATTATGATCGGCATCGTTTCTTATGTATTTTCAAACATAAGTCGAAGAAAGAAAAAACCAAAATGGTCGAGAGAATTCCGATGAAATTGACCGAAACGGATATTTATTCTCTCGTCGGACAATTAATCTATAAAAATGAAGTACTAGAAAAACGATTATCTTCTGTCGAAGAAGAATTGGCGAAAATCCGAAGAAAACAACGGATTAGTATTCTCTCATGGTTGAATTCGTCGTTTGGTTACCATCCTTCGGTTACGTTTAAAGAATGGATCAAGAGGCTACCGATCCATATCCAATATATTGAAGTCGCATTGAAAACGGATTTACTTCAAGGTATGGTATTGTGTATGAAAGATGCGATTTTCCATTCGAAGATTGTCGATTTACCTTTTTGTGCATTTCACCAGAAAAACAAACAGTTGTATATTTTCCAAGAATCGGTTAGCTCTGAATCTGGTGAGGTTGAGAGAAAATGGTCGATTCTCGCGAATGATGATATGTTGCCAATTGTATCTATCCTCTCTCAACTCTTTTTACGACATTATTTACAATGGAAAACGATATTTATTCCCTATTCTTGTTCTCCTTTTCCATTTTCTGAAGAAAAAGAACAAGAAAGAGAAAGAGAAGACGAGGAAAGAAAAGAAAAGGAACTCTCTTATTTGACAAAAATAACCGGAAATGATATTTGTAATACTGTCAAATGTCGAAAAATAGTGGAAATGTTGATTACAATGATTCAGAGAGATTTTAATGAGATTGAAATAGTATGAATCGTTTTCTTGTCTTTTTTTATAGATTGTATATAAAAATGAATTCTCTTATCCGAATGTCCAAACGAACAGTAATAAAATGAATGGAAAATTGATGTTTTATTTGGTTCAAGAGGAACTTATAAAAAAACATCATGGTATATCATATCAGTCGTCCCTTTTTGGATTCTCTCGAGAGAATCTTGCATTCTAAAATACAAATACTTCAATTAACGGTGCATTATATTCCTTATTTATTATACATGATTTATGAAATCGATTTTATTGTCAGAAATAAATCGATTCATATCACTTTTTATGACAATCCACATGAAAATCATTATTTGAAAAAAATAAAAATGAAACGATTTACGGGATATCTGACGTTGAAAATAAAAAGAAATGGTATAGTTAAACTCTTGAAAATTCCATCTTATTATAGAAATGGTAATAACAAGAAATAATTATTATGTAAAAAATTGATTCTCTTTTTTTATGAATTGAAAAAGAGAATAAATACTTTGTGTTAATATCCTTAGAAACCAATGTTACTTGCAACACAAAACGCACATCCAAGAGATGAATTTATTACATTTGAGGAAGGACCACATATTTATACTATTCATGGAAAACAAGGATATACTTCGGTAACGACATGGAATCATCATCATTTCAAACCGTTCGATTCTTCGAAAATCATTGATAATATGTTGAAATCGAAGAAACGTGACGATCCAACTTATAAATATTATGGAATGACGAAAGAACAAATTCAAGAGGAATGGCGTATCAATGGAGATAATGCATCGAAAGCAGGGACGAAAATGCATAATGATATTGAATACTTTTATAACGGTCTGGAAGTGAAAAACGAGAGTATTGAATTCGAATATTTCCAGCGTTTTCGCGCCGATTTTCCGGAATTGAAACCGTATCGTACAGAATGGATGATTTATTGGGAAGAGATGAAGATTTCCGGTTCGGTTGATATGGTATATGAGAATCCCGATGGAACGTTATTGATTTATGACTGGAAACGTGTGAAAGAAATTGTCCATGAAAATGGAAAAGATTTCTCTCATACCTCTTGTATTTCCCATTTACCCAATACGAATTTCTGGCATTATTCTCTTCAATTGAATATGTACAAGAAGATTATCGAAGAGAAATATGGAAAAAAAGTGGTCGGATTGTTTCTAGTCGTATTACATCCAGAGAATCATAATGGTTCTTATTTACGATTCGCCGTGCATGATTTATCGAAAGAAATAGATACATTGATGGAAGTACGTAAAGCCGAATTAGCGGCTACAAATCCTTGAACCTTGTAAAGAAATAACATAAAAATAATCTGATTATCGTTATAACACAAGAAAAAAACCATGTTGTGGAATAAACCTATTCGAAAAGTTTCTTTTTTTTCGTTTTCTTTTTATTATTATTCTCTCGTTCTCTTCTTCAAACGTTTCTATGAGAGAATCCATCATTGGATTTGGAAACCCGCAGATCTACCCCCTACTATCATGGATGAATCGGAAAAATATGTACAAACACAAACCAAACGATTTTTAGAAAAAATATCGGAACATCAGAAAGATAAAGAGAAAAATAATCAAAATATCGATCCTATTTGTTATTCTCTTGCCGAATTCCAAGAATCGATTCTACCAGAAAATAATACATTGGAACATGAATGGAAACGTAGAATCCTAATGGAATATACTCCAAGAGGAAATGTTATTATGTATTATGATATTTTCAAGCATGCATTTGCTTATGCTTCCGATAGCTATATTCCATATAGCGTACTGAATGCATGTGCAATGAAATATGTAATCACCTTTCGTTGTATGGATTTTTTTGTAGATAGTACGATTTTACCAGAAGAGATTCTCTCTCCTTTTTCTCTTTTACAAAACGAAGCGGAAATAAAGAAAAAAGAAGATTCGGAAACGAAGAAAAAAGATTTGGGGATAAGTTTTCTGGATGCTCCTTTTGCAAAACTAAAAAACTATTCTTCTCAAAAAGAAAAAGAATCCGATTCTAAACCTAAACCAAAGGCAGGAGATATGATTAAATATAGTAATAATTTCCGTAATCTTGGTAAAATATCGAATGTATCTTTCTTGTTAAAACCCAAGAAAAATCATCCGATTACTTCTCATTCAATCGGGAACAGTAATCCTTTATTATCTTCTTTTGATTATCTTTCTTATAAAAAATCATTACTCGAAAATAAGTAATGTACCTGAATATTATTTGGTCGATATTGATGTCGATGTTGAAGTGGATTGTTTTTTTTGCCACTGTAGATATCCATTGCATTTATATACATCCCATAAAGATCCTAACTGACTTTTGGCAACTTCATATGCTTTTCTTTCTTTTTCCGATAAAGAATGGAAATAGGCGTTTTCTAAATTATTTTCGGATTGCATGTTTTATTTTATTTTGTTTATAATAATTGTTTCTTACTAGAAAAGATTATTTCAATTTTTCATTATTATCGAGTATTTCGATTTGGTTATAATTTGCAAACAAAAGGTGCTGGGCAATAATCTACTGGAACATTCGGTGCTCCAATTGGTGGATGATTCGCGGTATTTAATATATTCGTATATGGTTCAATTGGTATTCTATTCGATTGCAATAAATAACTGGATTGTTCTTGTGGTATGAACTTTGGACCACGCTGTGGTTTTGTGAAATTAAATAACAATGTATTTTGTCTCTTGGACATAATATTATTACATGTTTTTGTAGTGATTGGATTACATATTTTCTCGTTATTTCCACATGTTTGATATTCTTGAAGGGTTTTTTGTTGCATATGATAGATATAATCTTGTTGTGTATTTCGGTTTTGATTGTCATCTGGTTTAACGGTTATTTCACAACAAGTGGAACGATATTTCGTTTCAATCATACCATTATTATCAAGTACCGATGATTTGATCACATTTGAATCTTCGGTGGAGGTGACTGCAGAGAGAATAGGTGGATGTACGACGAATTTTCCACAACATCCTCCATGTCCTTTTTGCACGGCACCTTTTGCTAAGGTTTTTGGGAGAGATCTCGAAAGCATCGTTTGACCAATATATCCTTGATTTCGATGCCCTCCATTCAACGAGAATCCGGTTTTCGTACCTACACTCATACAATTATATTTCGTGGCTGTTTTTTTTTTCAAAGTTGCAAGAGACATTATATATGGATGGTATATTATAATTTTTTTAATTATTAAAGACGGAAATATTCGAAAATGCAAAACTACTATCGGCTGCTTGATAAAAATAAGAAATGGTTTGTGTTATTAAATTACCAGCTATGGTTCCAGTGGTTGCTGCAGAAGCACTAGAAGTAAATATATTGGTCAGTGGTGCGCTAAATCGTACAGGTATAAATCCTGTATTGACACTAGTTGTTGTAGAATAAGATATACGTCCTGCATATACATTCGCATTGCTGGTGGTCGTATTGCCTTTGGATAAAATGGTTACTGCATAATTACGAGTATTATCCGTTAAACTCGGAAAATTAATGACTTGTAAATTCATACAAACATCTACGGTTCTTACGTTATTTGCAATATAAAATATACTACTTCCTGAATAATCTAGAGTAAAAGTATATGGTACAGTTGCACTTCCGGTGGTTGTACTAGTAGTTATGGGAGTGACTCTCTCGGTAATATTGGATAAATAACTCGTTCTATTGACGAAAATATTTCCATTAAAGGATGCGTCTCTACTGATTGCTACATTACCAGAGACATCTAAAGCTACATTGGTATTGATAGTTGCGACGTTTTGTTTTCCAACTGCAACCGTAGTTGCAGTTGGTGGTGCAATATACAAATTGGTGGTATTCAATGTCCAATAACCATTTCCGGTTGGTCCAGTATTCCCAGTATTTCCAGTGTTACCGGTGTTTCCTGTATTCCCCGTGTTACCAGTATTACCTGTGGATCCAGTATTACCGGTATTCCCTGTATTCCCTGTATTTCCTGTATTACCTGTGTTTCCGGTTGATCCTGTATTTCCAGTATTACCCGTAGAACCAGTGTTTCCTGTATTTCCTATATTGCCTGTATTTCCTGTGTTACCAGTGTTGCCAGTGTTGCCAGTGTTGCCTGTGTTGCCTGTGTTTCCAGTGGATCCAGTGTTTCCTGTATTACCAGTGTTTCCTGTATTACCAGTATTACCTGTCGATCCAGTGTTACCCGTATTACCAGTCGATCCTGTATTACCAGTGTTTCCCGTATTTCCTGTATTACCTGTCGATCCAGTGTTACCAGTGTTACCCGTATTACCAGTGGAACCGGTGTTTCCCGTATTTCCTGTATTACCTGTCGATCCGGTGTTACCAGTATTACCGGTATTACCTGTGTTACCTGTGTTACCAGTATTACCCGTTGATCCAGTATTACCTGTATTTCCAGTGGCTCCTGTATTACCTGTGTTACCTGTGGATCCAGTCGATCCTGTGTTACCTGTATTACCGGTTGATCCAGTGTTTCCAGTGTTTCCGGTGTGCCCGGTATTACCTGTATTACCGGTATTTCCAGTGGATCCTGTACCAGAAGCCTCTCCTTTTGGACCAGTACTTCCGGTATTACCTGTATTACCTGTATTACCAGTAGAGCCGGTTATTCCGGTATCTCCTGTATCTCCTGTATTACCTGTGTTACCTGTGTTTCCAGTAGAACCAGTACCAGAAGCTTCTCCTTTTGGACCAGTACTTCCAGTAGATCCCGTATTTCCAGTATTACCAGTATCCCCAGTATTACCTGTATTTCCAGTAGAACCAGTATTGCCAATATTTCCAGTATTTCCAGTAGAACCAGTATTACCTGTATTTCCAGTATTACCTGTATTACCAGTATTACCTGTATTACCTGTGTTACCAGTGGATCCAGTATTACCTGTATTTCCTGTATTTCCTGTGTCTCCAGTATTACCTGTGTTACCCGTGTTA
>Ga0209550_10001216_pt1 | contig 24821 bp, 28 predicted proteins | sample LauGreSuBDMM15SN_2_FD_187567 | JGI IMG/M metagenome (GOLD analysis project Ga0209550, IMG submission 187567) | Freshwater lake microbial communities from Lake Michigan, USA - Su13.BD.MM15.SN (SPAdes) (version 5) | ecosystem: Environmental > Aquatic > Freshwater > Lake | place: Lake Michigan... | reverse complement strand
AGCTAATACAGGGCGCGGATGTAAAGTATCAGTTGGTGACTTGCAGCGCCGAACCTCGCAAGCCATGACTATCAAGCGCCAATAAAAATGGCAGTGCTTGATGCGATGGGTGGCGATTCGGATTAACCATAATTAATGTGGTTTGCAAATTCATTCAACTCGATTCAATTACATCAACTAACAAGCTCGCATCACATGGAGCGGGCTTGTCAGACTTATCCTTACGTTCCAAGCATTCGGTTCAACATTCCAGCGCACGGTCCGGCGACAACGGAGGAGCAGCCTTGACGGCACAGGAATGATGCATACACAGCTTTCCCATCGAATTTGCAAATTTGGCGAGGCCGATGGAGTCGCCCCTGTGTAGAATGTATTTTTTATTCTTACACGCGCAGTAATTAAAACCTCACTGCAGCCTGATTATATATTCAAAATGAAGGACTTAGCGAGTGTTTCTGAAGCGTTTGTCAGATCCCAAGAGGCTACGCCGACTGGGCAGGTACAAATGCAGGTCCGAATGATAGCAATTGAACAAGAAGATGCGGGTCAACGTATTGATAACTTTTTGATACGCATCTGTAAAGGCGTGCCTAAGAGCCATGTTTATCAGGTTTTACGCTCAGGTCAGGTGAGGGTGAATAAAGGTCGTGTGGCGCAAACTTATCGTTTAGTTGAAGGCGATATGGTGCGTGTTCCCCCCATGCGCTTGGCGGAACGCGAAGAAAAACATACGCCGGCTGCTGAATTTAAGATTCTGCTAGAAGATAATCATTTATTAGTGATCGATAAACCTGCAGGTGTGGCTGTGCATGGTGGGTCGGGTGTAAGTTACGGCGTGATCGAGCAGTTGCGAGCTTCTAGGCCAGAAGCACAGTTTCTGGAGTTGGTGCATAGACTAGACCGAGAAACCTCAGGTATTTTGATGTTGGCTAAAAAACGCTCAGCGCTCACGCATTTGCATGAGCAAATTCGCGCTGGAACCATAGACAAACGTTATTTAACTCTGGTGTATGGTGAGTGGAAAAATAGTCGTCAGCACGTCAAACTGCCTCTCTTCAAATACACTACGCCGGATGGTGAGCGCAGAGTGCGTGTACAAACAGAAGGCGGACTCGCTTCGCACACGATTTTTAATTTATTGCGAAAATACGGTGAGTTTGCTTTGCTTGAAGCGGAATTGAAAACAGGAAGAACGCATCAGATTCGTGTGCATTTATCAGCCAATGGTTTTCCGATTGCAGGCGATGATAAGTATGGTGATTTCACACTCAACCGTCGCTTGCAAAAAGCGGAAGGACTGAGAAAAGCCTGTAAGCGTATGTTTTTACATGCTTATAAAATTAGTTTTACGCATCCTGAAACGAACAAAGTCATTCAGCTACAAGCCGCATTGCCTAAAGATTGTGAAAGTTTTTTACAGAGTTTGCTTGCGGAAGAAAATGCTCTCTGATTCTTTCTGGCTCTGTAGTTAAGAAATAAAATAACCAACGATATAAAATTAATCATAGCTACAATATAGTTTGATCGTAGCTGAATCGTAGCCTAACTACTTACTCTGAGTCTGGATGCTGGCTGCTAGCGCCAGAACACACTATGCCAAGAAAACAATTTGATTTAATCGTCTTTGACTGGGACGGCACACTCATGGATAGCACTGCTGCTATTGTAAAAAGCATGCAAGCAGCTGCTAAAGATTTGGGTTTGCCTGTGCCTGATAATAAGTCAGCTTCTTATGTAATTGGTTTGGGTTTGCAAGATGCGATGCAAACTTTGATGCCTGATCTCGATCCTGCTGCCTATCCTCGTATGGTGGAGCGTTATAAACATCATTATTTATCACAAGATCATGAATTAACTTTGTTTGATGGTGTGCCTGAGATGTTGGATCAATTATCTTCGGATGGTTATTTTTTAGCGGTTGCAACGGGTAAAAGTCGCGTAGGATTAAACCGCGCTTTAGATGCAGTCGGTATGATGAGTTTGTTTGATGCCACACGCTGTGCAGATGAAACTTTTTCTAAGCCACATCCTGCTATGTTGCAAGAACTGACGCGAGAATTAGGTCAAGATATGAAGCGCACTCTCATGATAGGCGATACCACGCATGATTTGCTGATGGCGAGTAATGCCGGTGCTGCTTCTATTGGTGTGTATTTCGGAGCGCATCCTGAACATGAATTAAATCAGCATACGCCATTGTTTGGTGCTAATTCCATTCCTGAGTTACATGATTGGTTAAACACACATGCCTGATCATTCAGATAACTCTGATAACTCTATTTTTATTTGTGATTCATCGCAGATAGAAGAAGGTGGTCGTGGTGTGCGTTTCCCTCTCACCGCAGCGGGTGAAGATGCAGTAGGTTTTGTGGTACGGTTTGAGCAAGAAGTGCATGGTTATTTAAATCGCTGTGCGCATGTACCTATGGAGTTGGATTGGAATCAAGGTGAATTTTTTGAATCCAGTGGTTTGTTTTTAATGTGTGCAACGCACGGTGCATTATATGAACCCAATACGGGAAAATGTGCAGGTGGGCCTTGTCGTGGTGGTAGCTTGAAACCAATTAAAGTCATAGAAAAAGAGCAGAAAATATTTTGGCAGCCGGATGATGTGTTTCGTCCAGTGTTGGCCTGATAAATAGCGCACTTCATATTAGTCTGAACGTAAAGAAAAAATATCATGAACGATAAAGAACAAAATACAACTCCATCATCACCTTCATCAGAATCGGATAGCCAATCGCATCCTGAAAATAAGAGTGTGGAATCACAAGGTGATGAAGCTACACATCAGGTGAAGCATGATGCTCATGATGCGCATGATGAAGCTAAGCATGAAGAGCAGCATGAAAAACAGCATGAAAAGAAATCAGAATGGACACATGCTTCTACGCCTTCTGAACCTTCCTTGATTCCTGAACGTAGCGTGTTAGAAAGCTTGGCACGTGAAATGTTGAATGAACAAAAAGCGAATCGTCGCTGGCGTAATTTCTTTCGTTTTTCTGTATTGCTAGTTGTGATGTTTGGGATTTGGGCAGCATTTGATATTAGTGGTGCACCTAAAGAAACTCTCACGCGTCACACTGCCTTAGTTGAATTAAATGGTGAAATTGATGGTGATAGTAGTTCTGCTTCAGCTAGTGTTTTGCTGCCAGCATTGAATAATGCATTTAGTGATGAAGGCTCTGCCGGTATTATTTTGCGTGTGAATAGTCCGGGTGGCTCTCCTGTTCAAGCCGGCATTGTGAATGATGAAATCATGCGCTTACGTGCGCTTTATCCTAAGAAGCCACTGTATGTAGTGGTGGAAGATATGTGTGCGTCAGGTTGTTATTACATAGCAGCTGCTGCCGATGGTATTTATGTGAATCAAGCAAGCATCGTAGGATCAATTGGTGTGTTGATGAGTAGTTTTGGTTTTACAGGTTTGATGGAAAAAATTGGTGTTGAACGTCGCTTAATGACAGCAGGTGAAAACAAAGGTTTTCTTGATCCTTTCTCTGCTCAGACACCTAAACAAAAAGAATTTACGCAAGGCTTGCTACATGAAATACATGAGCAATTTATTGCTGTTGTAAAAAAAGGGCGTGGTAAACGTTTGAAAGAAACACCAGATATGTTTTCTGGATTGTTTTGGACTGGAAGTAAAGCTATCTCGCTAGGTCTTGCGGATGGATTAGGTACAGTCGATAGCGTAGCGCGTGATGTGATTAAGGCTGAAGAAATTGTTGATTACACCGCGCATGAAGGTTTATCTGATCGCGTACTGAAAAAGATAGGTGCAGCAGCAGGTGCAAGCGCTGTGAAGGCGATGCAATCAGAAGCGATCAAGCTGCGCTAAGAACAATTTATTCAGCTAAAAATAAAAACACGGTTGGCTTCTTATGAAAATCAGGAAGCCGACCTTTTGCAATATCTCGCTTCCAAGCATCAGCAGTTTGAGTCTTGATGGATTCCGAAGCTAAGGTCAGATCAGTAGCAACACAGACTAAAGTTTGACCATTACAGTTACTCAGCATGGCTTCTAATAATGCCTGATTACGATACGGCGTTTCTATAAAAATCTGGGTTTGATTTTCTTGTTGTGAGCGTTGCTCTAATAATTTAATGCGTTTACTCCGCATACTTGCATCGGTAGGTAAGTAGCCATGAAATGCAAAGCTTTGTCCATTTAAACCACTTGCCATTAACGCTAATAAAATCGATGAAGGCCCAACTAAGGGTTTTACGGTGATGCCTTCTGCATGAGCTAAGCGAACTAAGCTCGCACCGGGATCGGCAACCGCAGGCACACCTGCTTCTGATAACACGCCCACATTAAATCCTGCACGCAGTGGATCTAATAAAGCTGATAATTCTGCTCCGGGTGTGTTGATGTTGAGTTCAGTGATGTGTATCTCTTGCAATGCGATAGACAGTGGATGACTAACATTTACTTGCTTTAAAAATGCACGCGCAGTCTTGGCATTTTCAGCAACGAAGTGATGCAGGGATGCTGTTACAGCACATACTTCTGCCGGCAGAATGGTTGCTAGTTCAGTAGGGCCTAATGAGGTGGGAATTAAATAGAGCGTGGTCATAAGTGTTAGTTGAAATTAGTCACGCTTAAAAAAAAGATACACCACAATGTCGCAGCATGGTGGTGAGTGCAATGAGTGGTAATCCTGTCAGTGCGGTGGGATCGGTGCCTTCGATAGAGGCAATCAGTGCTATCCCTAAGCCTTCATTTTTTGCGCTGCCTGCACAATCATATGGTTGTTCTATTTTCAAATACGCATCGAGTTCTGCATCAGGCAAATCGCGGAAGGTCACCACTGTTTGTATGTTTTCTATTTGCAGTGGTTTGGTACTTGTCGAGTGCGTGTCGATTAAACATAGTGCAGTGTGAAACACAACCGATCGACCACGCATCATTTGTAATTGCGCTAATGCGTTGGCATGGTTACCTGGTTTACCTATTTGGTGATCATCTAGCGTTGCTACTTGATCAGAACCAATCACCAGCGCGGGCGAGGTCTGCTCGGCGATTTTTTGTGCTTTAGCTTGTGCTAAACGCAGTGCGGTAGCTACCGGTGTTTCATTCGGCAGACTGGTTTCATCTATGTCGGGTGACATGACTTCAAAGGGCAAACGCAGGCGCTGCAGTAATTCTTTGCGATAGGCTGAGCCGGACGCGAGAATTAGTCTTCGTGGTGTGTTTGCTGAGGGTGGAGAAGCTGGAGAAGATGAGACTTGCATTTATGGCAAACAATTATCAAGAAAAAGAAGTGGTATTGGGCATATGGAGTGCTTGAAAAAACAGCTGCAAAACAGCTACGTGAGCTAGTCTCAAACACTGTAAGGCTTTGACTTATAAGACAAAACCCTAGTATTATCTCAGGTTTTTCGACGGGCTCGCGGACATGAATGGCAAGACTATGGACTTGTTTAAGTTTTGCTTAGACGCTGATCAGGCATCAGGCTCCTATGCCATTCAAGATTTAAAAAGACTCAGTGCTGAACTGGTCGCTACTGATGGCGAGTTGGTTTGGAATTTTTCTGGCGGTCGTCATCAGATTGGTGCGCCTGAATTAAAGCTACATATTCAAGCGCAGGTGAAATTAATTTGTCAGCGTTGTTTGACGCCTTATGTGGAAACTTTAGATTCTGTTTCTACTTTGGTGCTCGCTAAAACCGAAGAGCAGGCTGATGAATTAGAAGAGCGCTTAAATGATGACAGTATTGATGTCATTGTTGTCTCGCCTGAGCAGGAGTATTCGGTTTTAATAGAAGATGAAGCCTTGCTTGCCTTGCCTGTGTCGCCGCGTCACGCTACGTGTCCCGATGGTTTTAAGGCAGAAATCATCAATGAAAAGCCAGTGTCACCGTTCGCAGCGTTGAAAAAATTAAAATAAAAGAAACTTTTTTGCTCGAGTTAGTCGGTTATAGGTTTGCTGAGATTCACTAAAATTGGCTAAAAATCTTAACTATTCAAGCAATTCCCCTATCAACAGCGCAGTTTTAGGCGCTGACTATGTTAAAATTTTGGATTAATCGTATTAGGAGTGCATCATGGCAGTTCAACAGAATAAAAAATCACCATCTAAACGTGGCATGCATCGTTCGCATGATTTTTTGACTGCACCAGCAACAGCAGTTGAACCAACCACTGGTGAGACACATCTGCGTCACCATATCAGCCCAAATGGCTTTTATCGTGGTCGTAAAGTGATCAAGACCAAGAACGACGAATAATTTCATTATTCAAAAAAACAATCCGGCGTGAAGAGTCTTAGACTGCTTGCGCCGTTTTTGTATGCAGACACTGCCTTCCTCTGTCGTTACTCAGTACATTCCCACTATTGCTGATCTAGTCATCCCTATGACTACTTTCAGTCTGTGCTGATTCACCATGACGAAAAAAATATCAATTGATTGTATGGGTGGTGATCACGGCCCACGTGTCACTGTGCCTGCTGCGCTTGCTTTTTTAAAGCGCGAATCCGAGGCTGAACTCATACTCGTTGGACGAGAAGATGCGATTCGTGCTGAGCTACAACGTCGTGGCGCTTTGCATCATGCACGATTGAGCATAGTGCATGCTACTGAAGTGGTGGAGATGGATGATTCGCTCGAAGTAGCGCTGCGTCGTAAAAAAGATTCTTCCATGCGTGTGGCAATTGATCTGGTTAAACAAGGTCAAGCACAAGCTTGTGTCTCAGCAGGTAATACTGCTGCATTGATGGCGGTGTCGCGTTATCTACTTAAAACTTTGCCCGGTGTAGATAGACCTGCAATCTGTACCATACTGCCAAATCAAAATGATGGTCCAACTTATATGTTGGATTTAGGTGCGAATGTTGATTGCGAACCTATGCACTTACATCAATTTGCGTTGATGGGTTCTGCGTTGGTATCCGCTGTCGAAGGTAAGCCTAAACCAACGATAGGTTTATTAAATGTTGGTGCAGAAGATATTAAAGGTAATGAACTCGTAAAACAAACTGCTGAACTGTTACGTGCAGATCATGCAAAAGGGTTACTTAACTTTTACGGTAACGTTGAAGGTAATGATATTTTTGAAGGCACCACAGATATTGTTGTGTGTGATGGATTTGTTGGTAACGTCACCTTGAAATCTGTGGAAGGTCTGGGACGCTTGATTAAAGGTGTGATCAAATCCGAACTCAGTAAAGGTTGGATTGATATGTTGGGTGCATTGATTGCTTATCGTGCGTTGAAACGAGTTTCACAAAGACTCAATCCATCCCGTTACAATGGCGCTAGTTTATTAGGTTTGCGTGGTTTAGTTTTTAAAAGTCATGGTGGTGAAGAAGCTTATGGCTTTGAATGGGCGATAAGACGTGCTTTTGATGCTGTACATCATGATGTATTAACCCGAATAGAAAAATCGATTGCAGAACTCATGCCCCATGCTGAGCTTGCTGCATCTACAGACTCAACAAAATCCCTATGAGTATTTACTCAAAAATTATTGGAACAGGTAGTTGTTTACCGCCTAATCGTGTCACGAACGATGATCTCACACGCATATTAGGTGAGAAGGGCTTGGAAACGTCGGATGAATGGATAGTCTCGCGTAGTGGTATCTCTGCGCGTCATTATGTTGCATCAGGTGTGGTGGCAAGTGATCTTGCAACTGAAGCAGCAACCCATGCACTGGCGATGGCTGGCATACAAGCGAGTGAGATTGATCTCATCATCTTGGCAACATCGACACCTGATTTCATAGGCGGTTTCCCTAGCACTGCTTGTGTGGTGCAACGTAAGTTAGGCATTACCAATGATTGCGCTGCACTGGATGTGCAAGCTGTTTGTAGTGGTTTTATTTATGCATTATCAGTTGCGGATAACTTCATTAAATCCGGTATGCATAAAAAAGTACTCGTGATTGGCGCAGAAGTTTTCTCACGCATTTTAGATTTCAATGACCGTACCACCTGTGTTCTATTTGGTGATGGTGCAGGTGCATTAGTGTTATCTGCATCCGATCAACCAGGGTTGCATGCAACTAAACTGCATGCTGATGGCAGACATGCTGATATTCTTTGCGTAAAAGGTTCTGTGACTGCCGGTGCGTTACAGGGCAGTGGTTTTCTGCACATGGATGGACAAGCAGTATTTAAACTCGCTGTTTCAGTGTTAGAAAAAGTGGCGAATGAAGTTTTAGCAGCATCCCATATGGATGCGTCACAAGTGGATTGGTTGATTCCACATCAAGCGAATATTCGTATCATGCAAGGCACTGCGAAAAAGCTCGGTTTGCCTATGGAAAAAATGGTAGTCACAGTGGATCAGCATGGGAATACCTCTGCTGCATCAATTCCTCTCGCACTTGATGTCGCTATGCGTGATGGTCGCATCAAGACAGGTCAAAATATACTCATGGAAGCCGTCGGTGGTGGCTTCACATGGGGCGCGGCACTCGCCACAATCTAATTACTTTTAAAAACAGTATGACTTCCTTTGCATTTGTATTTCCCGGACAAGGTTCACAAGCAATCGGCATGTTGAATGGCTTTGCTGATAATGAGCATGTGAAGCAAACCATAGCTGAAGCTTCAGATGTATTGAAGACAGACCTTGCTCACTTAATTGCTGAAGGTCCGAAAGAAGCTTTAGACCTCACCACCAATACTCAACCTGTGATGTTAACTTGTGCGGTTGCGTTTTATCGTGCTTGGTTGGCAGCAGGTGGCACATTGCCGCAGTTAGTGGCAGGACATAGCTTAGGTGAATATTCTGCGTTAGTGGCAGCCGGTGTGATTCAATTTAAAGATGCAGTACCAATGGTGCGTTTTCGTGCGCAAGCTATGCAAGAAGCTGTGCCTGTTGGTCAAGGTGGTATGGCAGCGATTTTAGGTTTGTCAGATGATGATGTACGTGCAGTGTGCGCAGAGACAGCACAACAACAAATCGTTGAAGCAGTGAATTTCAATGCGCCTGCACAAGTGGTGATTGCAGGTCATAAAGAAGCGGTAGAGCGTGCATGTGAAGCTGCCAAAGCCAAAGGTGCAAAACGTGCTTTAACACTACCTGTATCGGCACCATTTCATTCTTCATTATTAAAGCCTGCTTCAGATCGTTTACGGTCTTATTTAGCAGACATACATTTTGCAGCGCCGACTATTCCATTGATTAACAATGTGGATGTGCGTATTGAAGATCAAGCGGATGCGATTAAAGATGCTTTAGTACGTCAAGCAGCGAGTCCTGTGCGTTGGGTAGAAACTGCACAAAAAATGTCAGAGATGGGCATTACACGACTCATAGAATGCGGTCCTGGAAAAGTACTATCAGGATTAACGAAACGAATTCATAGCGATTTGCAGTCAGATGCCATTAATGATCAGGCTAGTCTGGATGCGATGTTGGAGGCATTGAAATGACGCAAAGACAAACCACGCTAGATAAGCAAGTTGCATTGGTAACAGGTGCTTCACGCGGAATAGGTAAAGCGATTGCGCAAGAGTTAGCACGTCGTGGTGCAACCGTTATTGGTACTGCAACTTCTGAAGCAGGTGCACAAGCGATTACTGATTATTTACATGCTGTGCGTCCTGAAGCAGGGCACGGCAAGGTATTGAATGTGAATGAAGCAGGGCAATCAACGAATTTGGTGGAAGAGATTGGTAAAGAATTTGGTTCGCTTTCTATCTTGGTGAATAACGCAGGTATCACGCAGGATCAACTTGCGATGCGTATGAAAGATGAAGAGTGGGATGCTGTTATCACTACCAATCTGACTGCAGTTGCGCAACTCTCAAGAGCAGTATTACGCGGCATGATGAAAGCCAAACACGGTCGTATTATCAACATCACTTCTGTGGTGGGCTCAGCAGGTAATCCTGGGCAAATGAATTATGCAGCGGCTAAAGCAGGTGTGGCGGGTATGAGTCGTGCACTCGCACGTGAGATCGGTAGTCGCAACATCACGGTGAATTGCGTTGCACCAGGATTCATTGATACCGATATGACAAGAGCACTGACTGAACAACAAGTTGCTGCATTATTGCAGCAGATACCTGCAGGACGCTTTGGTTTACCAGAAGATATCGCAGCAGCAGTGGCATTTCTTGCCTCGGATGAGGCTAGTTATATCACTGGCACGACCTTGCATGTGAATGGCGGTATGTATATGAGTGGTGGTTAATGTAGTCGTATGAAGTTTTGTGAAGTAAAGTAGTGATTGAAATTGTTGTTAAAAGCAAAAGTCGAAAGTATAGTTTCGCGTCGCAAACCTGATAAAATGCGCGCACTTTGGGTAACCCATAATCTGGAGGTAAGAGATGTCTGATATTGAATCACGCGTTAAGAAGATTGTTGCAGAACAGCTGGGTGTTGCAGAAGCTGATATCAAAACCGAATCATCCTTTGTTGATGACCTCGGCGCTGATTCACTCGACACAGTTGAGTTGGTGATGGCATTAGAAGATGAGTTCGAAATGGAAATCCCTGACGAACAAGCTGAAAAAATCACGACTGTGCAGCAAGCGATTGATTACGCAAAAGCACACGTAAAGTCTTAATCTCTTCGCCTAAGATCGCTAGGAGCATCGTTTGAGTCGTCCAAATCGTCGTCGCGTCGTCATTACTGGCCTAGGTTGTGTAGCGCCAGTAGGAAATACAGTATCCACCGCGTGGGATGCACTGATTGCTGGTCAATCAGGTATTGCGACTATTACCAAGTTTGACGCTAGTCCCTTCTCTACGCATTTCGCCGGAGAAGTGAAAGGCTTTAATGTCGAGGATTACATGCCCGGCAAAGAAGCTCGCCATATGGATACCTTTATTCATTATGGTATGGCTGCAGGTATACAAGCGATGCAAGATAGTGGTTTGGAAGTGACTGAAACTAATGCTGAGCGTATCGGTGTGATTGTTGGTTCAGGCATAGGTGGTTTGCCTATGATTGAAGAAACGCATGCTGAACTGACGAATCGCGGTCCCCGCAGAATTAGTCCGTTTTTTGTGCCGGCTTCTATCATCAACATGATCTCAGGGCATTTGTCTATTAAGTATGGACTTAAAGGCCCGAATCTCGCGATTGTCACTGCGTGTACTACAGGACTACATTCCATAGGTGTTGCAGGACGTTTGATTGAATACGGCGATGCCGACATCATGATAGCGGGCGGTGCAGAATCAACGATTTCTCCTTTAGGTCTCGGTGGTTTTGCTTCAGCGCGTGCACTGTCTTCTCGCAATGATGATCCTGCTACTGCATCACGTCCTTGGGATAAAGACCGTGATGGTTTTGTGCTCGGTGAAGGCGCTGGTGTGATGGTGCTAGAAGAGTATGAACATGCGAAAGCACGTGGTGCGAAAATTTATGCCGAACTATTAGGTTTTGGTATGAGTGCAGATGCGCATCACATGACTGCACCACTAGAAGATGGTGATGGTGCTCGTCGTTGCATGGTCTCTGCTATGAAAAATGCAGGCATTAATGCGGATCAAGTAGATTACGTCAATGCACATGGCACATCCACACCTTTAGGTGATGTGGCTGAAACCGTTGCGATTAAACGCGCACTCGGTGATCACGCTAAAAAGATAGTAGTGAACTCCACTAAATCGATGACGGGTCATTTATTAGGTGGTGCAGGTGGTTTGGAAGCGGTGTTTACTGCACTCGCAGTGCATAAACAATTATCACCACCAACAATCAATATATTTAATCAAGATCCTGTATGTGATCTCGATTACTGCGCTAACGCAGCGCGTGAAATGACTATCAATGTTGCAGTAAAAAATTCCTTTGGTTTCGGTGGTACCAATGGAACACTGATATTCGGCAAACTCTGATTCTCTATTAGCATCGAACTGCATCTGAGATCAGTGCGACGCTTAATACACTTGATAGCACCTCTGATGTTTCTTCACTGATCTTACCTACAAAAGATGAGCATTGCAGTCTCCGCTGTGATCCGACCATCTCGTATTTATCTTTTTCTTTGCCTCCTGTTTTCTCTTGATCTTTGCATCACCGCGGTCTTGCTATGTCATCGTTTAGTTGAGTTATTCAACTTAGTTCAGTGTCTTGCAGTCCTTATAGTTTGCGTTATCCCAGTGTTCGCGCTTCTTTTCCCTGTTTTTAGGTCTATAAATATCGTCAGGATTGATATTTCAGGAAATGGACAAATTCGCTTGTTTCAAACTAAGCGAACGACTCCTCACTATCAAGTTCAACTTTATTCAGAACTTGACCTAGATGCAGGAGTGATTGTGCGTTTACTCGGAGACTCCACCCTTTGGCCTCATATCATGTCACTACGTTTGCAATCGGAGAGCGGAAAAATTTTTACAGTTTTTGTATTCCCCGATTCTGTAGAAAAGAAAATCTATCGATCTTTGATAGTTGCACTGCGTTGCGTCAAAAACCAAGAAGCTCAACAACTTTCTCTTCCATAAAATTTCTCTTATACCGACTGAACTTGTTTTATATCAGTTGGTCTAACGCCAAGGTTTCGCAGAAATCATCCTCGATTCCACTGCTGTCATTGCTAGCTTGCCATGCTAGGTACTAAAAATCAGAAGCAAAGCTTGCTCCTTTCGTTGCATGATAGGACGTCAAGCGGGTGTCGCGATTCTGTTTGTCAGTGCATGGTAAGAAGGTGCAAGATTTGACGACAGAACGAAACATAGATCAACTACTAGTTGATCGCGCTCAGCACGGCGATAAGAAAGCGTTCGAGCTTTTGGTGGTGAAATATCAACGTAAGCTAATGCGTTTGATTTCTCGATTAATTCGAGATCAAGCCGAAGCGGAAGACGTTGTGCAAGAAGCATTCATCAAAGCTTATCGCGCTTTACCGCAATTTCGTGGTGATTCAGCGTTTTATACGTGGCTTTATCGTATTGGTATTAACACAGCAAAGAATTATTTAGTCACACAAGGACGACGTGCACCTACATCTACTGAAGCAGATGTAGAAGAAGCGGAAACTTTTGATGATGGAGACCAACTAAGAGATATCAATACACCGGAATCCATGCTCGCGACTAAGCAAATTGCTGAAACAGTGAATCTAGCAATGGAAGTTTTGCCAGAAGAATTACGTACTGCGATTACTTTGCGTGAGATTGAAGGCTTGAGTTATGAAGATATTGCAGAAGCGATGCATTGTCCTATTGGTACAGTGCGCAGCAGAATTTTTCGAGCACGCGAAGCAATCGCAGAAAAACTTAGGCCATTACTCGATACTGCAGGTGATAAAAGATGGTAAGTCGACAAGAAGCACAATGATGTGCCCTAGAAGTCAAAAAAACAATGTTAAATGCGAATGGTAGTGTGATGATAGCTGTGGTTAAAAAACTATTCACGATAACAATGACACCGCAATCATAGTTAAGCCGCAAAAGGGAAAATGATGGAAGGAGATAAGCAGGTACGTCAGTGGATTTCTGCGCTCATGGATAGTGAGTTAGCGCATCTGACTGCTGCGCAAATCGATGCCTTGCATGCTACAGAAGAGCAAAAAAATACATGGTCTATTTATCATCAGATCGGCGACTTACTTCGCTTTGAGCATCAAGCTCTCAGCCATGATTTTCAAGTTAAGCTAATAAATCAACTAGACCAACAGCCAGAGCACACATTACCAAAACAAAAATTCGCAGAACTTACTAGCCTTGTTTCAAAAAAAATTGTCCTCCTTGTTGCGATGTTAGTCATGTTCGTTGTTGTTCCTTCTACGGTATTGATCGTGAAATCATCACTACCACTGCTTGATAAAAAAGTGCGTGAGGATGTACCTAATAATTTACCCAACAGCGTACCTAGCAACGTACCCAACCATGCCCCCAACTACGCACCCAACAGCTCACCCAACCATGCACCCAACAACTCGCCTAACAACGCGCCCGCTACCAAAGTAAATTACCAGCACACACCGGTTCATCTTGCGCAATAAAGAAGATGAGAAGGACTGCTGCGACGCGCTCAGACTAGAGAATTGATGTGATTCGATGTTGTAGCCAGATAAGCTAGAATTTCCATTTTGCTAGCGGCTTAGCCGCATAAAACGCCATGATAGGGTGTCGTAAGAGACCATACAGGTACATTCAGCATGGTCGGCAAGCGCATGAAAGAATTTTGGCTTACCATTGTTGTTGAAATCTTTTTGTAGCCAATCTGCCAAGTCGCTGATTTATAGGCTTGAACTTAACCTAATCCATCCTATGCATATGTTTGATCACATTAAAAAAATTCTATCTTTATCCGCATTGGCTGTTTCTGGCCTGATGTTTGTGCCACTTGCTGCTACTGTGACAACAACAGCGCATGCAGTTACATTGCCTGACTTTACAGACTTAGTCGATAAAGTGGGTCCAGCAGTGGTTAATATTCGTACCACAGAAAAAAACAAAGGCGCAGCAGCTCAGGGTGGACCACAAGGTGGTGCACCAGATATGAATGATGAAGAAATGCAGGAATTCTTCCGTCGCTTTTTTGGTCAGCCAGCGCCGCGTTCACCGCAGCAGCCTCCTGCTCCTAAAGGTCGTAAGGGACCTCAGCAAGAAGAACAACAAGTACCACGTGGTGTGGGTTCAGGTTTCATCATCTCGCCAGATGGTTATGTATTAACCAATGCTCACGTAGTAGAAGGCGCAGATGAAGTCTTAGTCACCATGAGTGACAAGCGTGAATTCAAAGCCAAGATCATAGGATCTGACCGTCGCACTGATGTAGCAGTGGTGAAGATTGATAGCAAAAATCTGCCTACGATCACTTTAGGTGGTAGTAGCAAAGTACGTGTTGGTGAATGGGTGATTGCGATTGGCTCACCATTTGGATTAGAGAACACCGTCACTGCAGGTATTGTTTCAGCGATTGCTCGTGATACAGGTGATTATTTACCTTTGATTCAAACCGACGTTGCTGTTAATCCTGGTAACTCTGGTGGTCCACTGATTAACATGCGTGGTGAAGTCATTGGTATTAATTCTCAGATTTATAGTCGCTCTGGTGGCTACATGGGTATTTCATTTGCTGTGCCGATCGATGAAGCGATACGTGTATCTGAACAATTGAAATCGATAGGTCGTGTCGTACGAGGTCGCATTGGTGTGCAAATTGGTGAAGTCACAAAAGAAGTGGCTGAGTCCTTGGGCTTGCCACGTGCAGCAGGTGCTTTGGTTGCTAGAGTAGAGCCAGGTAGCCCAGCTGAGGCCGCGGGTGTGGAAGCGGGTGACATCATTACGCATTTCAATAGTGTAGGCATAGAAAAATCAGGTGACTTACCTCGCTTAGTTGGTAACACTAAGCCTGGTTCTCAATCTGTGATTAGTGTCTGGCGTAAGGGTGCGAAAAAAGACTTGAACGTTATCGTCGCTGAGTTAGAAGCAGAGGCTAAGGTTGTAAAGAAAGAAGAGAAAAAACCTAAGCAAGAACAAACCTTAAATGCATTAGGTTTAATCGTGACCGATCTTAGCGATGCACAAAAACGTGAATTGAAGTTAGATGGCGGTGTGTTGATTGAATTAGCAGATGGTCCTGCTAGCCGTGCTGGTTTGCAGTCTGGCGATGTGGTGGTCAGACTCAACAACACAGATATCAAAGATGCGAAGCAGTTTAATGGACTGGTTGCTAAGCTCGATACCAATAAGAATGCTTTATTGTTAGTGAGACGTGGTGATTCATCGCAGTTCATTCCTTTGCGTCCAACTAAACCTTAATTCGTGATTGTGAAATAAAGAAGTGAGATGTGATATCAGGGCTGCTATGTGCAGCCCTGATTGTTTTAGATAGACTGTTTTTTTTGAGAGCGTAGTGTGGTTCATTTCATTTTATATTCTCGGTCTTATTGTCATTTGTGCGACGACATGTTGGCGGCCTTAGAAAATCTGCGTGCGGAATTTGATTTTTCTGTGGAAGTGATTGATGTTGATGCAGATGAAGCACTGATCGAGCGTTATGATGAATTAGTACCTGTCTTGGTTGGGCAGCGACTAGGTCAACCAGAACAGCAGTTATGCCATTATTTTTTAGATCTGCCCGTGGTGCGGGATTTTCTTACCCGAATTGAAAAATAGGGGTAAGCTGAGTCCGAGCCTTCATTTGGAAGGAATTGTATTTTTAAAAAGACAATTTCTCGACCGCCTGAGTGGTAGATGTTTTATGTAGTCCTAAAGTCCAGCCCAACCCGCCTGTCAGAAGCCTCTGAGAGGCATACAAATCCGGTAAAATCCTGACTTGACTGGTTTCCGTAACAAGGCGCTCGCTTGGGGCACGTCCCCAGCCCAGAGCGCTTTTTTTGTGTCTACTTAGTGAATGAATAACATACGTAATTTTTCTATCATCGCGCATATTGACCATGGCAAATCCACCTTGGCAGATCGCATCATCCAACTGTGCGGTGGTTTATCCGATCGTGAGATGGAAGCGCAGGTTCTCGACTCTATGGATTTAGAGCGTGAACGCGGCATCACGATTAAAGCGCAAACTGCAGCACTGAGTTACAAAGCACGCGATGGCAAAGTCTATAACTTGAATTTAATTGATACCCCAGGTCATGTGGATTTTAGTTATGAAGTCAGTCGTTCATTATCCGCTTGTGAAGGTGCATTGCTTGTGGTCGATGCTTCACAAGGTGTAGAAGCGCAAACGGTTGCTAACTGCTACACCGCACTAGACTTAGGTGTGGAAGTAGTACCGGTGTTGAATAAAATTGATTTGCCTTCTGCTGATCCCGACAATGCGATTGCAGAAATTGAAGAAGTGATAGGAATCGAAGCTTCGGATGCGGTGCACTGTTCTGCAAAAACAGGTTTGGGTGTGCAAGATGTGTTGGAAGCTTTAATCCAAAAAGTGCCAGCGCCTAAGGGTGATCCCGATGCGCCTTTGCAGGCATTGATCGTGGATTCATGGTTCGATAATTATGTGGGTGTGGTGATGTTAGTGCGTGTCATAAACGGCACACTCAAGCCCAAAGAAAAAATCCTCTTGATGGCGACTGGCTCGCAGCATTTAGTGGAGAGTGTAGGTGTCTTTACACCGAAGTCTATAGCGCGTGAACAACTCTCAGCAGGACAAGTTGGCTTCATCATCTCTGGCATTAAAGAATTAAAAGCCGCTAAGGTAGGTGATACCGTTACCTTGGCAGCGAAACCTGCACCTGCTGCATTACCTGGTTTTAAAGAAGTACAACCACAAGTGTTTGCAGGTTTGTTTCCAGTGGAAGCGAATCAATATGATGCTTTGCGTGATTCATTAGAAAAACTCAAACTCAATGATGCTGCGTTGATGTACGAGCCTGAAGTTTCGCAAGCATTAGGATTTGGATTTCGTTGTGGCTTCTTAGGTTTGTTGCACATGGAAATTGTGCAAGAACGTTTAGAGCGTGAATTTGGTATGGATCTCATTACCACTGCGCCTACAGTTATTTACGAAGTGGTTATGCGTGATGGCACCATGCTGATGGTGGACAATCCATCTAAGATGCCGGATCCCTCACGGATTGAAGAAGTGCGTGAACCTATCGTCACTGTCAATCTGTATATGCCGCAGGAATATGTCGGAGCAGTGATTACGTTGTGTACCCAAAAACGCGGTATGCAAATCAACATGAGTTATCACGGTAAGCAAGTGCAACTCACGTATGAAATTCCTATGGCTGAAGTGGTGCTGGATTTCTTTGATCGTTTGAAATCAATCTCTCGTGGTTATGCATCGATGGATTATGAATTCAAAGAATATCGTGCTGCTGATGTAGTGAAGGTAGATATGTTGATCAATGCGGAGAAAGTCGATGCGTTAGCGATCATTGTGCATCGTGCTAATTCTCAATATCGCGGTCGCGCAGTGGCTGCAAAAATGCGTGAATTGATTCCACGTCAAATGTTTGATGTAGCGATTCAAGCAGCGATCGGTTCAAATATTATTTCACGTGAAAATGTGAAAGCCTTGCGTAAAAATGTTTTGGCTAAATGTTATGGCGGTGATATTTCACGTAAACGTAAGCTGTTAGAAAAACAAAAAGCCGGTAAAAAACGTATGAAGCAAGTCGGTTCAGTTGAAATACCTCAGGAAGCTTTCCTGGCAATCTTACAAGTCGAAGAGAAATAAATGAGTCTGCAATCAATATTAGGAAATTTTGCGTTAATCCTGTTTAGCTTAACAATAGTGACCGGCATCATCTGGTCTATTGATCGCTTTTATTTAGCACCACGTCGTCGTCAGGCGCTTGATGCAGCCTTAGCTGAATATGATGCGCGTACTGCGCGTTTATTAGAGAGTGGTGTGAAGGCCGATCCTTCAGGTCGTAAAGAGATCATAGAAAATTTTGATCGTCAGCCTGCTTGGGTAACGTATACCGGTAGCTTCTTTCCTGTGATCGCAGCGGTATTTTTGTTTCGCTCATTTGGCTACGAGCCGTTCAAAATTCCTTCTAGCTCTATGGTGCCAACCTTACAGATTGGCGACCTGATTTTAGTAAATAAGTACATTTATGGAATAAGACTACCAATTATTAATAAAAAAATTATTGATCTTAATAATCCTAAAGCTGGCGATGTAATGGTGTTTAAATTCCCTAAAGATCCTTCATTGGATTACATCAAGCGGGTAGTGGGTGTAGCGGGTGACAAAATTGTCTATAAAAATAAGCGTTTGACGGTGAATGGTCGTGAGCTTACTTATGAGAAATTGCCTGAATATTTAGATGAAGAGCGATTAACGTATTACAGTCATTATCGTGAGAGTCTTAACAACAAAGCGCATGGCATTTTGAATGATGATCGCATACCTTCTTATGTGCCTAGTCCGGATGCGTTTCCTCAGCATGAGTTATGCACTTATAACTTGGAAGGCTTTAGCTGCACAGTACCGGAAGGACATTATTTTATGATGGGTGATAACCGTGACAATAGTTTGGATTCTCGCTATTGGGGTTTTGTGCCAGACAAAAATATCGTAGGTAAAGCTTTCTTTGTTTGGATGAATTTAGGAAATTTCAAACGTATAGGTAGTTTTGATTAAACAAAATATGATGAAGCAGATGCGGAATCTTAGTCACACACCAACTCAACACATGAGAACGAGACTAACTGTTAAACAACAGAAGGGCATGTCACTCATAGGTTTGTTGTGTACGCTATTTGTGTTTGCATCCTTTTTTTGGTTAGCGATACGTGTTGTTCCTTCTATGTTGGAATTTTGGGCGATTGAGAAAGCCGTCGCCGCTGCTAAGGTCGTTTCTAAAACACCGGCAGAATTAAGAGTCGCTTTTGACAAAATTGCTGATGCAAGTCATATCAGTACCTTGGATGGAAAATCCTTAGTCATACAGGGAACTGGTTCGGCAATGCAGATTAGTTTTAGCTATCAAAAAGTTATACCTTTGGCGAACATCCCGCTTGCAGGTCCTGCTAGTCTGATGATTGATTATCGTGGATCGACTGACGCAGAAAAATCGGGTAAATCGGAGTAAGTATCCTGAAATCCTCTATCGACATCGTGCTGCTGCAAGAACGCTTAGGACATACGTTCAAAAATCCTGTGTTGTTACAACAGGCTTTAACGCATCGTAGTCATAGCAGTACGCATAACGAAAGACTGGAATTTTTAGGTGACTCTGTATTGAACTGTGTGGTTGCGTCAGTTTTGTTTGATCGCTACGGAAAAATTGATGAAGGTGATCTGTCGCGATTGCGCGCCAATCTCGTTAAACAACAATCCTTGTATGAGATTGCACAGAGAATCGAACTCTCGAATTTTTTACGCTTAGGCGAGGGCGAATTGAAGTCAGGTGGCTTTCGTAGGCCATCGATTTTAGCGGACACCTTGGAAGCTTTGTTCGGCGCGATTTTTCTGGACTCGGGATTTGATGCAGCAAGTAGCGTGATTAGCGCTATGTATATTCCTATCTTAGATACTGTCGATCCTAAAACCTTGGGTAAAGATGCTAAGACCTTGTTACAAGAATTTTTACAAGGTAAAAAAATCGCACTACCTCAATACAATGTAGTCGCAACTCATGGTGCTGCACATAATCAAGAATTCGAAGTCGAATGTTTAGTGCCTAAACTAGACATACAAGTTTTTGGAACAGGTGGTAGTCGTCGTGCCGGAGAACAAGCGGCTGCTAAATCAGCACTAGAAGCAGTACAAATAGCATTAGCCAAAGCGCCCGCTGCTGCGAAAAAGAATAAGCCGCGTACCACGCAGTTAAAACTAGCCGGTATCGCTACCATACAACCAGATGCGCCTGTTTCACACATGGATATAACTAAGTCGAGCAAGACGACTAAAGGACAAAGTAAAAAATCCGATCCAGATAATCAATCACATGCAACCCATGAAAATGAAGATCATGCTTCGGACACGCAGCAACTTCAATCGAATACGGATGATGAAAATCAACCTGATCTATTAAAATCTAATGAAGTAGAAGTTCCCTCAGTAGGCACTGGTCAAAGTAAATAAGCATGACACAAACAACGGTCACTGAAGATTTTCGATGCGGATATATCGCCATCGTTGGAAGACCGAATGTAGGTAAATCCACACTAATGAATAAACTCATAGGCGCAAAAATCAGTATCACCTCACGTAAAGCACAAACCACTCGACATCGCATCACTGGCATACAAACGCGTGACAATGCGCAATTCATTTACATCGATACGCCGGGTTTTCAAACACGTCATAACAATGCATTAAATAAAACATTAAATCGAACGGTAAGTAATACCTTAGTGTCTTGCGATGTGGTGTTATTTATAGTTGAAGCAGGATCATTTGACACAGCAGATCAGCAAGTATTAGAACAAATACCCAAAGGTGTGCCGGTTATTTTAGTGATTAATAAAGCCGATAAAATCAAAGATAAAGCTTTGCTCATGCCGTTTGCGCAAAAGGTCGCGGCAGAAAGAGATTTTGCTGCCATCGTGCCGGTGTCTGCGCGTCAGGGTTTTCAGCTCGATCAACTAGAAGCAGAGATTCGAACTTATTTGCCTAACAATGCGCCTATCTTTAGTGAAGACGATATCACTGACCGTAGCGAAAAATTTCTAGCAACTGAAATCGTGCGTGAAAAAGTATTCCGTTATGTAGGTGATGAGCTGCCCTATACCAGCACTGTCGTGTTAGAAAAATTTGAACAAGAAGGTCAACTTAGAAGAATATTCGCTGCCATCTTAGTTGAGCGTGATATGCATAAAGCTATGGTGATCGGCAATAAAGGTGCACGACTCAAAGAAATCTCTACGACTGCGCGCTTAGATATGGAAAAGCTGTTTGGTGGTCCAGTGTATTTAGAAATTTGGGTCAAGGTTAAATCTGGTTGGGCTGATAACGAAGCAGGATTACGTGCTTATGGCTACGAATAAGCGTGCCAATCCCCTAGACGACAGCGAGCTAAGCACTGAGCCAGCAGTTGTACAAACTACGTCTGTAGTACCTGCAACCTCAACTGCAAGTAAAAAACGTGTTGCCTCTATCAAGCCCATGGTACAAAGCCGCCCGCAAGAGCGTGAACATCGTGTGATTGGTCAGCCTGGTTTTGTATTACATAGCTATCCCTATAAAGAAACCAGTTTGATTGTGAATGTGTTTTCACGTGAGCATGGCCGTGTCGCCTTAATTGCAAAAGGTGCCAAACGTCCGCATTCAAAACTGCGTGGTGTTTTACAAACTTTTCAGCCCTTGCAATTGAGTTGGAGTGGTAAATCAGAAGTGCGCACCTTGATAGGTGCCGAATGGGTAGGTGGCTTATTGCCGCTAGAGCGTTCTGCGCTCTTGTGTGGATTTTATTTGAATGAGCTACTCGTCAAATTATTAGCGCGGGATGATGCACATCCTGTCTTATTTGATCATTATGTCTCTGCACTCAATCAATTGGCACATGAAGAAGCACCAGCTATCGTTTTGCGTAAGTTTGAATTGGCCTTGTTAAAAGAAACGGGTGTCATTGGTAGCCTGACCTATTGCACAAGTGCGAAACAAGAAGTACAGCCTGATTTACTGTATGTGTTTGATCCTGAGCGTGGCGCTAGAGAAGCTTGGGCCAGTGACAATGTGCCTGTGGTGTCTGGTAAAACCCTGCTTGATATGGCTGCAGAAGATTATCAAGATAGCCAAACTCAAACCCAAAGCAAATTTTTAATGCGGCATTTATTAGCGCATCATCTGGGCGGCACACCACTCAATACGCGTCAAATCTTAATCGACTTATTACAGCTATAAAACAGCTTAATCTATCTTTAGTTATAATTTTCTACTATGAGCTTTCTTCAACCCCAACATGCCAGCTTAGATCTGGGTGTCAATATTGATCATGTCGCTACCTTGCGTAATGCAAGGGGTACGGTGTATCCCGATCCATTGCAAGCGGCATTACTAGCAGAACGTGCTGGTGCCGATGCGATTACCTTACATTTACGTGAAGACCGTCGTCACATACGTGATGCTGATGTTGAAGCGATACGCCCGCAAATCACTACACGCATGAATTTAGAGTCTGCAGTGACGTCTGAAATGCTGGATTTTGCTTGTCGTATCTTGCCGCATGATGTGTGTTTAGTGCCAGAGCGACGTAATGAAGTCACCACCGAAGGTGGGTTGGATGTGCGTAGATTTTTTAATGAAGTGCAGGCAGCGGTAAAACAATTAGCACAACATAATATTCGTGTGTCACTGTTTATCGATGCAGATAAAGAGCAAATTGCTGCTGCTGCAGAAGCAGGTGCACCTGTGATTGAATTGCATACTGGTCGTTATGCTGATGCGCATAATGAAGCTGAACAAGAAAAAGAATATCAGCGCATTCGCGATGCAGTCGAAGTCGGCATTAAGCTGGGCTTGAAAGTTAATGCCGGTCATGGCTTGCATTATCAAAATGTGCAAGCGATTGCTGCGCTACCTGATATTACAGAACTCAATATTGGTCATGCTATCGTCGCGCATGCAGTTTTTGTAGGTTGGGAAAATGCAGTGCGCGAAATGAAAGCCTTAATGATTAAGGCTAGAGGTGATGCAAGCGCTAAGGATGCTCGTGCATGATTTTTGGGATAGGCACGGATATTTTGCAAATTAACCGACTTGAGCAAGCACTTCAACGTCGCGGTGAACGTTTTGCAGAAAAAATATTAGGCCCTCAAGAATTAGAAAAATATCATCGTCGTAAAGCCAAAGTTGAAGCACGTGGATTACGTTTTTTGGCTACGCGCTTTGCAGCCAAAGAAGCGTTTTCTAAAGCAATAGGATTGGGCATGCGTATGCCTATGACGTGGCGTTCTATGCAAGTCTTAAATGCACCGAGTGGTAAACCTATCGTTGTGACCAGTGGTGCTTTAACAGAATTTATGCGTCAACATGGTTTGAGTGCGCATGTCACCATCACCGATGAAGTTGATTATGCAGTTGCCTTTGTAGTAGTGGAGAAGATATGAATAAAAATAAATCAGCTAGCCATGCGTTTATGCCAGTGATGCTGGATGTAGAGGGTCTGCAATTAAATGAACATGATTTACGCCGTATACGCCATCCCTTAACTGGAGGTGTGATTTTATTCGCACGTAATTATGAAAGCCGATCACAACTGCTTGCCTTGTGCAATGCGATTCATGCTGAGCGTCCTGATGTATTGATTGCGGTTGATCATGAAGGTGGACGGGTACAACGTTTTCGTAGTGATGGCTTTACACGTTTGCCTGCCATGCGTTTGTTAGGCGAGTTATGGGATAGGGATGTGCTCGCTTCTTGTAAAGCAGCGACTGACTTAGGTTATGTGCTTGCAGCTGAATTGCGCGCTTGTGGTGTGGATTTATCTTTCACACCTGTATTAGATTTAGATTATGGTGAATCAGGTGTTATTGGCGATCGTGCATTTCATCGTGATCCACGTGTTGTGACCATGTTAGCTAAGAACGTGAATCATGGTTTGATGTTAGCGGGTATGGCGAATTGTGGTAAACATTTTCCTGGGCATGGCTTTGTGAAAGCGGATTCACACACTGAAATTCCTGTTGATGAAAGACAGACTGCTGATATTCTGAAAGAAGATGCTGCACCTTATGATTGGTTAGGCATGAGTCTGACAGCTGTCATGCCTGCACATGTGATCTATCCAGAATTTGATTCTCATCCTGCGGGATTTTCAAAAAAATGGCTCAATCATCTGCGCAAACAAATCGGCTTTGAAGGTGTGATTTTCAGTGATGATTTATCGATGGAAGGCGCAAGTGTTGCAGGCAATGTCGTGCAAGGAGCGCATGCTGCTCTCAAAGCTGGTTGTGATATGGTTTTAATCTGTAACTCGCCTGATAAAGCTGATCAATTATTAGCAGGGTTGGATAGTTCAGTTGCTATTGATGGTGCAGCCTCTGCTGAACGACTTGCACGTTTGATGCCAGTTGATACGCCTAAAGACTGGGCTACTTTACAAGAAGATAAACGCTATCAGTCAGCTAAAGCAGCAGTCTTAGCTTTACGCTGAGATCGCGCTTTAAAAATACGATAGCAATGTCTGATCCAGAACAGCAGTCTGAACCGCATTCAGAGAATCAGCCAGACACTAAGCAAGAGACTAGGCCTGATTCTCGTGTCGCTGTGTTGGCTGAAGTAGCAGCACTGCCGCATTTGCCAGGTGTGTATCGTTATTTTGATACACAAGACCGTTTGCTCTATGTGGGTAAAGCACGCGATTTAAAAAAACGCGTATCAAGTTATTTTCAAAAAAACTTAGCAAGTCCACGCACTGCGATGATGGTGGAGCGCATCGTGCGTTTAGAAACCACTGTTACACGGAGTGAAGCTGAAGCACTCATATTAGAAAACAATCTCATTAAAACGCTGCAGCCACGTTTTAATATTTTGT
>Ga0209550_10001215_pt1 | contig 24826 bp, 22 predicted proteins | sample LauGreSuBDMM15SN_2_FD_187567 | JGI IMG/M metagenome (GOLD analysis project Ga0209550, IMG submission 187567) | Freshwater lake microbial communities from Lake Michigan, USA - Su13.BD.MM15.SN (SPAdes) (version 5) | ecosystem: Environmental > Aquatic > Freshwater > Lake | place: Lake Michigan... | reverse complement strand
CGGCATGATTGGGCAACGTATTTGTATTGGTTCTCCACAACGTGCCTTAAGCCTGACCAGCATCATGAGCAGCAGCGGTGCCAAAGGCTTGCCAGGCCCGACCCCCGCTATGCGCCGTGTTTTGTTCACGCCGCCAGCCAAAGCCGGCACACAGGCTGCACATCAACATGCACTGCGCTTTGTGCAAGCGTTGGCAGGTCCGGGCTTTGCCCACCCTGAAGGTTCGCAACAGCAGTTGGTCAATGATTCTTTGAAGCGCAGTAGCCGACCCATGGGTGCTTACCGCCAAATGTTGGCTGCCATGGCCGACCGTGAACGCGCTGGCCTGCTGGCTCGCATCACCACGCCCACTTTGGTGATTCACGGTAAAGCCGACCCCTTGGTGCCCTATGCCTGTGGTGAAGACACGGCCAGACGCATCCCTAACGCCAAATTGCATGGCATCGAGGGCATGGGCCACGATATGCCGCCTGGCGCCATTGACAACATGATGGCGCGGCTCTTGCCTTTTTTGAATGCACACACGCCTTTATGAATACCCCTGAAACATCTTTGCTGGGCAAGGTGGCCACTTATGCCGATCGTTACGACGCCGCCTTGCTCTACCCCTTACCCAGAGCAGCGCAGCGTGCGCTGATTGGCGTCACAGACCGGCCAATTTTTTTGGGTGCTGACTTGTGGACTGCTTACGAATTGAGTTGGCTTAATGCGCGAGGCAAACCCCAGGTAGCGCTAGGACGCTTTACTGTGCCAAGTGAAAGTACGCATTTGGTGGAGAGCAAGTCCCTCAAGCTGTACCTCAACAGTTTCAATAACACTGTGTTTGCTGACATCGATGCAGTTCGTCAAACTTTGCAAAAAGACCTGTCCGAGGCGGTTTGGCGTGGTGGTGTGGTGAAGTCCAGTGTGGGTGTGCAGTTAATGTCCCCCGAGCAATACGCCAAAGAAAAAATCGCTGAAATGGACGGGCTAAGTTTGGATCGATTGGATTTGGACTGCAGCCATTACCAACCTGCGCCTGAATTGCTCAGTGCTGCTTCCAACGAAGCACCAGTAACCGAGACGCTCTACAGCAACTTGCTGAAAAGCAATTGCTTGGTAACAGGTCAACCGGATTGGGGCAGTGTCAGCATCAGCTATAGCGGGGCGCAAATAGAGCAAGCTGGTTTGTTGCAGTACATCGTGAGTTTTCGCAACCACAATGAATTCCACGAGCATTGCGTGGAGCGCATCTTTATGGATATTTTGACGCGTTGCAAACCCACCAAGCTCACCGTCTATGCACGTTACACGCGTCGAGGTGGGGTGGATATCAACCCTTGGCGCAGCAGTCATGCACAAGGCTTGCCCGCGCAAGTGCGTACTGCGCGGCAATAAGCGGCTTAGTCGTTAAACGATTTCAAGGGTGCCATGTCGGCAAAGGTGGCCGAGCGTTTTTTCTGAAACGCATCGATGGCTTCTTTCACATGGGCATTGCTCCAAATGCCGCTTTGCAACCAGCCCATTTGTTTCAAAGCATCTTCGGTGCTGTGATCGCGTGCATAGTGCAGCGCTTGTTTGGTGCCCCAAATCGCCACAGGCGGTTTGCTGGCGATCTCTTTGGCGGTTTGCATGGCGGCAGCCAATGCGCTGACCGCGTCAGGCAACACTTCATTGACCAAGCCGTATTGCAAAGCTTTGTCTGCGCTCATGCGCCTGCCGGTGTAAGCCAGTTCTTTCACCACGGCCATGGGCATGAGTTTGGGTAAACGCTGCAAAGTACCCACATCGGCCACCATGCCGATATTGATTTCTTGGATACAGAAAAACGTATCTGCGCTGGCGTAGCGCAGGCAAGCAGCCGTGACCATGTCCACCGCGCCTCCAATGCAACCACCCTGCAATGCAACGATGACGGGGATGCGCAGGTTTTCAATGCGGGTGAAGGTGGACTGCAAACCAGCCAACATGTCGGTAATGGCGGCGCGGCCTTCGGCGCTTTGATCGTCCATGCTGACCGATGCACCAAAAACATCGAGTGACATACCCGCGCTGAAATGTTTGCCTGTACTGCTCATCACCAACACCCTTGCTTGGTTGCCTTGGTGTAAATCGTGCAGCACCCCATCGAGTTCGCGCCAAAAAGTCAGGTCCAAAGTGTTGAGCGATTGGGGGCGGCTCAATACCAAGTGGGCAATATGGTCTTGGATGCTCAGTTCAAAACAGGTCAGCTTGTTCATGGTGGGGCTCGGTAGGGGGTGAGGGCTCGCGCAACAGCAAGACAGATTTTGCCGCATCAGGGGCAAGCGCCTCTTGGGAGTCGGCTTTTACCAATGCACCGACGCGCACACCCAGCAAGCGCAAGCGTCGCTTCATGTCCACGCGTTTTAAACACAGCCCGCCGATCTTGCGAATATCTGTTGCATTGGCGGTGTAGTGGTCAATGGTTTGGTCTCGGGTGACGCTTTGAAAATTGTCAAAGCGCAGCTTGATGCCAATGGTTTTACCCACATAGCCTTTGCGCTGCAAATCAGCGGCCACTTGTTGGCACAAGCGCGTAAAGATATCACCCAAGGCGGCGCGGTCGTTCACCACGTGCAGGTCTTTTTCGAAAGTGGTTTCGCGACTCATGGACACGGGCTCGCTTTCGGTCACCACCGCGCGTTCATCTAAGCCGTGAGAAGCATCGAACAGCCAAGCACCATAACTCTTGCCAAATTCGCTTTTCAGCCAATCTAAATCTTTGGCTGCCAAGTCGCCAATGGTGTCAATACCATGCGCTTGCAGTTTGGCTTCTGCCTTGGGGCCAATGCCATTGATCTTGCGGCATGACAGCGGCCAAATTTTGCTCTCTAAATCTTGCGCATACAAAATGGAAATACCGTTGGGCTTGTTTAACTCGCTTGCCATCTTGGCCAACAGCTTGTTGGGTGCCACACCAATCGAGCAAGTCAGACCAGTGTGTTCAGTGATGGTTTTTTGAATCAAACGGGCCAAGGTCTTGCCACCATCGCGCTGACCACCAGGCACTTCTGTGAAGTCAATGTAGATTTCGTCCACACCTCGGTCTTCCACCACAGGCGCAATGTCGGCGACGATGTCTTTGAAAGCTCTGGAATAAAAACGGTATTGGTCAAAATCTACCGGTAACAAAATCGCGTCGGGACACAGCTTCGCAGCCTTCATCACGCCCATGGCCGAGCCGACACCAAATGCCCGTGCGGCATAGGTGGCGGTGGTGATGACACCGCGCCCTGTATAGCTGGTCAAGCGTGGAAAAACATCGACCGGTATCTCACTCAAATGGACAGCAGTGGTCCATTCGCGTTCAGGTTGTAAGACTCTCATTCGCGCCAACAAATCGTCTTCCCGTCTGCGCCCACCGCCTATGACCACTGGCAAGCCTTTGAGTTGGGGGTAGCGAAGCAACTCCACCGACGCATAAAAAGCGTCCATGTCCAAGTGGGCAATGCGGCGCAACAAGGCCATGAAGACGGAGGGAAAAAGCTTAGCGGGGGAAAGTTCCAGGCAGCAAGATGTCGCGGTTGACCGTGTTGATATTGGTATGACCGCAAAACGCCATGCTCAATGAGAGTTCGTTGTGGATGATTTGCAAAGCTTTGGTGACGCCTTCTTCTCCCATGGCACCCACGCCATAGAGCATGGCGCGGCCAATGTACACACCTTGTGCGCCCAATGCTTTGGCTTTGAGCACATCTTGGCCGCTTCGAATACCGCCGTCCATGTGTACTTCAATGTCTTTGCCCACAGATTCAACGATGGCAGGCAAAGCATTGATGCTGGATTCAGCGCCGTCCAATTGACGTCCACCGTGGTTGGAAACGATGAGGGCATCCGCGCCGCTTTGCACCGCCAAGCGAGCGTCCTCCACGTCTTGAATGCCTTTTAATATGAGTTTGCCGCCCCAAAGCTTTTTCACCCATTCGACATCGGCCCAATTGAGGGTGGGGTCGAATTGGCGGCTGGTCCACTCGCCCAGCGAACTCATGTCATTGATGCCTTGCACATGACCGACGATATTGCCAAACTGGCGCCGCTGGGTACCCAACATGCCCTTGCACCATTGGAGCTTGGTCATCAGGTCGATAAGGTTGGTGATGGTGGGTTTGGGCGGCGCAGACAAACCGTTTTTGATGTCCTTGTGGCGTTGCCCCAAAATTTGCAAGTCCAAGGTCAAGACCAAAGCCGAGCAACCCGCCACCTTGGCGCGTTCAATCAAGCGAGCCACAAACTCGCGGTCGCGCATGACATAGAGCTGAAACCAAAAACCGGCCCCTGCATATTGGGCAACGTCTTCAATTGAGCAAATGCTCATGGTGGACAAGGTAAAGGGAACGCCAAATTTCTTCGCTGCACGTGCTGCCAAAATTTCACCATCAGCATGTTGCATACCAATCATGCCAGTAGGCGCAATCGCCACAGGCATGGCGGCGTCTTGGCCAATCATGGTGGTGGCGGTGTTGCGGCCTTCCATATTGACCGCCACGCGTTGGCGCAATTTGATTTTTTGAAAATCATCTTCATTAGCGCGGTAGGTGCTTTCAGTCCAACTGCCTGAATCCGCATAGTCGTAAAACATTTTAGGCACACGCTTTTTTGCCAAGGCTTGAAGGTCTGCAATATGGGTGATGACGGTCATGGAAGCTCCTGATCAAACTAGCCTGATGTTAGCCTCTGCCAGTTATCAAGCCTGTCGCCAAGATTCACCATCGTGAAGCCCGCTATCGCGGTCAGCGATAGGATGCGGGTTTTCTTTTCATAGAGATGCCACGCATGTCCTTCTTTAAAGATGTTTCCATCTCTACTGTGTTTGCAGGCGCGGTGACGGTGATGGTGGGCTTCACCAGTTCGGTGGCGGTGGTGTTTCATGCAGCGCAGTCAGCGGGTGCCAATGCCGAGCAGATGGCTTCTTGGATTTGGGCTTTGGGCTTGGGCATGGGTATCACCTGCGTGGCTCTGTCTTGGCGCTATAAACAGCCGGTGGTCACGGCGTGGTCTACGCCCGGTGCGGCCATGTTGATCACTGCCGCCAGTGGGATGCCGATGGCCGAGGTGGTGGGCGCTTTCGTGGTGTCGTCTTTGTTGGTGATGGCGGTGGGTTTCAGCGGTGTGTTCGAGCGCTTTATGCACCGCATTCCTTTGCCGCTGGCGGCTGGCATGTTGGCGGGTGTATTGCTGCGTTTGGGCTTAGACGTATTTGTCACCATGTCGCAGCAATGGCCCTTGCCACTGCTGATGACAGTGGTGTATTTGTTGGCCAGACGCTGGCAACCGCGCTATGCCGTGGTCTTGTCTTTGTTGGCAGGTACAGCGATGGCGGCATGGCAAGGCGATGTGCATTGGCAAAGCATCGATTGGCAATGGGCGCAACCGGTGTGGGTGACGCCCTCGTTCAGCGTGGCTGCATTGATTGGCATGGCCTTGCCTTTGTTCATCATCACCATGGCTGCACAAAACATTCCTGGCGTGGCGGCCATGAAGGCGCACGGCTATGCGCCCCCGCTGTCGCCCGTCATGGGCTGGATAGGTGTGGTGAATGTGTTGCTGGCGCCATTTGGTGCATTTGCCCTGAATTTGGCAGCCATCACCGCCTCTATTTGCTCGAGCGAAGAAGCCCATGCCGATAAAGCCAAACGCTATACCGCCGCCATGAGCGCAGGTATGTTTTATGTTTTGATGGGCTTGGCGGGTGCCTCGGTCGTCAGCCTGTTTGCAGCTTTGCCCAAAGCGTTGGTGATGGTGATTGCGGGTTTGGCCTTGTTTGGCACGATTGCCAACGCCTTGGCCAATTCACTGCAAGATATTTCCACCCGTGAACCCGCCTTAATCACATTTTTAGTGACTGCTTCGGGCTTTAGCTTGTGGGGAATTGGTGCGGCTTTTTGGGGCTTGGTGGCGGGTGGCATTGCTTGGGGCCTGTCTCCTCACCCCAAAGCTTAGGACCAAATGACGTTGCTTCTGCTGGCATACCAGTTGTCCAACTGGTGTTGCACTGCGTATTCAATGCGACTGCGTTTGATTTTCATCGTGGGCGTGAGACAACCGTTTTCAATGCTCCAAGGCTCTGAAGCCACTACCAACATTTTCAAGCGCTCGTAGTCCGCAATTCCTTGGTTGACTTCGGCCAGCAAGTCGGCCAAGGCTTTTTCAACTTCAGAGCGGACATCGCTTTGCTTGAGTTTGGGTCGCAGGTCTTCAGCCAAAACCACCAAGGCATACGCTGATTCGAAGCCCGAACCAGACACCATGGACAGCTCGATCATGGGGTGTGCATTCAACAGGTTTTCAATCGGCGCAGGCGCGACGTACTTGCCTTTACTGGTCTTGAACAATTCTTTCAAGCGTCCAGTGATTTTGAGTTGCCCATCCGGGCGACGCGAACCTAAATCGCCAGTCTTGAAGAACCCATCAGCGGTGAAGGATTCCGCATCGAGGTCGGGGCGTTTGTAATAGCCCACCATTTGACCTGGTGATTTGATGAGAATTTCGCCTTCGTCGCTGATGCGCACTTGCACGCCTTCATAAGGAATACCGACATAGCCAGGTTCGTTGTAAGTTTCGTCGGAACTGTGCGAATACGCAAAGTCCTCGGTCATGGCGTAGCCCTCGACCAAATTCAAGCCAATGCGCCGATACCAGCGAATCAGGTCGGGCGGCAAGGGCGCTGAGCCACTGCCAGCCATTTCCACTTTGTTCAAACCCAAACCTGTGAGGACCTTTTTAGCCACCACCTTGCCAATGAAGGGCAGGGACAACAGCAGCTTGAGTTTTTTAGCCGGCATTTTGGCAAACACACCTTGCTGAAACTTCAGCCAAAGGCGTGGCACCGACACAAAAATCGTGGGCTGTGCGCGGTTCAAGTCTTGAATGAAGGTGTCCAAGCTTTCAGCGAAATACATGTGAATGCGCCCATGGACAAGCGCCACGGTTTCAGCCCACGCACGTTCGAACACATGCGCCAGTGGCAGGTACGACAACATGCGGTGGTCGCGGTCATAGCCCAAGCTGTCGTTGATGCGTTTTGCAATGCCGTGACCCACCTCGCTGATGCGCGCAAAGTTGTGCATCGCACCTTTGGGCTGACCGGTGGAACCCGAGGTGTAAATGATCATGGCCAAGTCGTTGTCGTCGCGCAGCACATCACCTTGCAAGGGCTGGGTGCGAGCAGTGATGGCGTCCCAAATGTCATAAGGTGTCGCGGGTGCCAAAGGCAAAGCAATGCGGGGCATGCTTTCTGGCACACCGGGTGCTTGTTTGTGCCATTCATCGAGCTTGCCGACAAACAAAAGGCTGGATTCGCTGTGCTGTAAAACAAATTTCACCGTATCAGCGCTTTCCGTGGGGAAGATGGCGACGGTGGTGTAACCCGCCATCCAAATCGCCATTTCAGCCATGAAAAAGTGTGCGCAGTTTTTAGATAGCAGGGCCACTTTGGCGCCATGGGGCAGTCCCAAGGTTTTCAAGTGCGCTGCCATGCGGCGCGATTGGTCCACCGTTTGCGCCCAGGTGTAGTCCAGCACTTTGCCGCCACCCACGGGTTGGGTCAGGAATATTTTGTCAGCGAGATTTTTTTCATGCTGGTAAATACATTCCAGCACAGAGGTAGCGGGGGAAGTCATGGTTGTCTCCAGAAAAGGTTTGAGGTTTTTTCTCTTATATAAGACCCATTCTAGTGAGAAACCTTTTTCTGGAACTAAGCGTATTCCTTATGGGGCAAGCGGTTATAGCGCTTCACGCCAAGCGCTGCAGATGCCTCACAATTTGCGCCTTGACCTGTGCGGGTGCGGTGCCGCCCACGGTGTTGCGGGCGTTCAAAGAGCCGTGCAGGCTTAAAACCTCGTAAACGTCTTTTTCGATGGAGGCGTGAAAGCCTTGCAGCACATTCAAAGGTAATTCAGATAAATCGCATTGGTGGCTGGTGGCGGCTTTCACCGCATGGGCCACGGTTTCGTGGGCGTCGCGAAACGGCAAGCCTTTTTTTACCAGGTAATCGGCGAGGTCGGTGGCGGTGGCGTGGCCTTTTTTCGCAGCTGCCTCCATGTGCGCGGTGTTGACAGTGAGGCCGCCCATCATCTCGGCAAAGATGCGCAGCGTGTCTTTCAAGGTGTCCACCGTGTCAAACAGCGGTTCTTTGTCTTCTTGGTTGTCTTTGTTGTAGGCCAGGGGCTGGCCTTTCATCAGAGTGATCAAGCCCATCAGGTGGCCAACCACACGCCCAGTTTTGCCCCGCGCAAGTTCTGGCACATCGGGGTTTTTCTTCTGCGGCATGATGGAAGAACCGGTGGTGAAGCGGTCTGCCAGTTGGATGAAAGCAAAGTTTTGGCTCATCCAAATAATGAGTTCTTCTGACAAGCGGCTGATGTGCACCATGCACAGCGTGGCTGCGGCAGTGAACTCGATGGCGAAGTCGCGGTCGCTGACGGCGTCCAAGCTGTTTTGGCACAGCTGCGCCTCGCCTTGGGCATTCACCATCCCCAAAGTTTTGGCAACGCGAGCACGGTCCAGCGGGTAGGTGGTGCCAGCCAGTGCCGCAGACCCCAAGGGCAAGCAGTTGGTGCGGATGCGTATTTCACCCATGCGCTCTCCGTCGCGCGAGAGCATTTCCACATACGCCAGCAGGTGATGCGCCAAGCTAATGGGTTGCGCCACTTGCAAATGGGTAAAGCCTGGCATCACCGTCTCGGTGTGCTGGGTCGCCACCTCGACCAAGGCGCGTTGCAGGTTGTTCAGCAGTTCGCAGATGGCATCGATTTCATTGCGCAACCACAGGCGCACATCGGTCGCCACTTGGTCGTTACGGCTGCGCCCGGTGTGCAGGCGTTTGCCCGCCTCGCCCACCAATTGGGTCAGGCGTGCTTCGATATTCAGATGAACGTCTTCCAGCTCCAGCTTCCACTCAAACTGGCCGCTTTCAATGTCTTGGATGATTTGCGCCAAGCCGCGCTGGATGTCGGCCAAGTCTTGGGGGCTGATGATGCCTTGGGCTTGCAGCATCTCGGCGTGGGCCAAGCTGCCCTGGATGTCAGCCCGCCACAGGCGCTGGTCAAAAAAAACGCTGGCGGTGTAGCGCTGCACCAACTCGCTCATGGGTTCAGAGAACAAGGCGGACCAAGCCTCGGATTTGCGGTCTAGCGAGTTGGAGGATGTCATGCGGGCATTTTAGGTGTGGTCTTTGACTTGTAAGCCAAACCATAGGCTTAAAGTGCAAAATTCACTCCATACCCCTGGTCTGGGAAACCATTTATTGAGGAGAGAACCATCATGTGGAAAATTGCGTTGGGATTCGTGGCGTTTGCAGCTTTGGCGTTGTTTGTGATTTTCAAAGCAGGTGACAAGGTGGACATGAGCGGTGAAAAACACGGCGCAGAAGCAATTCATGCACCTGAAGAAACCAAGCCAGCTGCTGCAACTGCACCCGACAACAAATAAGAACCGTTATCAAGCTGAACTCGTCATTGCTTCGTCGCTTCGCTTCTCGCAATGACGGTGGCTAGCCGGTATTGCGTAAGCCCGCTGCAATGCCGTTGATCGACAAATGGATGCCGCGCTGCGCCCGCTCATCGGTGATGCCGGCACGGTGACGCCTTATCAGCTCCACTTGCAAATGGTGCAAGGGGTCGATGTAGGGAAAACGGTGTTTGATGGAACGCGCCAACGATGCGTTGTTGGCCAAGCGTTGCTTGGCGCCCGTGATGAGTTGCAAGGCCAGTGCGGTCAATTGCCACTCGGCTTCAATTGCTTTGAAGATGCGCCGACGCAACTTGGCGTCGGTGACCAATTCGGCATAGCGTGACGCCAGCGCCAAGTCGCTCTTGGCCATGACCATGTCGATGTTCGAGAGCAGAGTGCGGAAGAACGGCCACTGTTTGTCCATGCGTCGCAGCAATGCCAGTGCTTGTGCTCGGCTCAAAGTAGGGTGGTGGTCTAAAAACTGCTGCACGGCTGAACCAAAACCCAGCCAGCCGGGCAAGGCAAGACGACATTGCCCCCAACTGAAGCCCCAAGGAATGGCGCGAAGGTCTTCGATGCGTTGCGAGGCTTTGCGCGACGCAGGCCGCGAGCCAATATTGAGCGCGGCAATCTCGCGCAACGGCGTGGCTTCAAAAAAATAATCGGTGAAACCCGGCGTCTCGTAAACCAAATGCCGGTAAGCCTTGAAGCTGTGGTCCGACAACACCTCGGCCGCTTCAATGAAGGATCGTGGAGCGGCTTTTTGGGTTTGCAACAAACTGGCCTCCAAGGTGGCGGCTACCAAGGTTTCCAAATTGCGCCGTCCCAAAGCCGGGTTGGCATATTTGGAGTTGATCACTTCGCCTTGCTCGGTGAGCCTGATTTGCCCACGCACCGTGCCGGGGGGTTGCGCAAGAATAGCGTCATAGCTGGGGCCGCCGCCGCGCCCCACGGTACCGCCGCGGCCATGAAACAAACGCAAAGTGATGCCGTGTTCTTCTTCCAAGGTTTGGAACACACTCACCAAGGCCAACTCGGCTTGGTAAAGCGACCAGTTGCTGGTGAAGATGCCGCCGTCTTTGTTGCTGTCCGAGTACCCCAGCATGATGTCTTGTTCGCTGCTGCTGCGTTTCACCATGGCCGCAATGCCTGGCAAGGCGTAATAGTCGCGCATGATGTGAGGCGCTTGTTGCAAGTCTTCAATCGTTTCAAACAGGGGCGAGACAATCAAATCAGCCGTGACCTCGTCGTTCAAGGTGCCGTGCAGCAAGCCTGTTTCTTTTTGCAACACCAGCACTTCCAGCAAATCGCTCACGCTTTCGGCATGGCTGATGATGGCGTGGCGAATGGCGTGTGAGCCGAAGTTATGGCGTACCTGCCTTGCGGTTTCAAAAATGCGTAACTCCGATACGCTGTGGGCGCTGTAGTTGTGGCTGGGAATGCGCAAGGGACGCGGATCGTTCAAGGCCTGCAGTAGCAATGCTTGACGCGCTGCCTCGTTGAGTTTGGCGTAATGCGATTGGATACCAGCTACTTTGAGCAACTCGGCCACCACCAGCTCGTGCTGGTCTGAGCTTTGGCGCAAGTCGACCGTCGCCAAATGGAAACCAAACACCTGCACCGCGCGAATAAGGGGGCGCAGTCTTTGCACGGCCAAGGCTTGGGCGTGCTGGGCGGTTAGGGCCTCGTCCAAGGTTTGCAAATCGGCCAGCAAGCTGTCGCTATCGGTGTAAGGTTGTTGTGGCGGCAAGGCGTGTCGTGCAGCTTCTTTGCCTGTCAACTGCGTCAGCGTGGCAGCCAATCGGGCGTATATGAAGGTGAGGCTGCGCCGGTAAGGCTCGTCTTGCCGGTGGGCGTTGGTGTCCGGCGAAGAATCGGCCAAGGCTTGCAATGCGGGGGGCACACCGACCAGCATGGCCGAGGTGGAGAGTTCGCTGCCCAGCCAATGAATTTCAGTTAGGTAGTGTCGCAGTGCCACCTCGCACTGGCGTTGCATGGCGTACTGCAAGGTGTCGGCGTTTACATTCGGGTTGCCGTCTCGGTCGCCGCCCATCCATTGGCCCATACGGAAAAACGGGGCAATGGCTTGACCGCCCAAATCGGCTTCCAAGTCTGCATACAGTTTCGGAATTTCCGATAAAAAGGTGGACTCGTAATAGCCCATGGCGTTTTCAATCTCGTCGGCCACGGTGAGCTTGGTGAAACGCAGCAAACGGGTTTGCCACAGTTGCAACACACGTGCCCGCACTTGGGCTTCAATGAGCGCCATGGCGCGGGTGGTGGTGGCATCTACCGGCCTAGAAGTGATGGCGTCTCGCTCTTGCAAACTTAGGGCAATGCCGCGCTCGGCGTCCAAAATGCTTTTGCGTTGCACCTCGGTGGGGTGGGCGGTCAGCACTGGCGAAATATGGGCATGGCTTAAGGCTTGTCGCACCGCCTTGGTGGACCACCCGGCAGTTTTGAGTTTGCCCAAGGCTTGCGCCATGCTGCCCGAACGAAGGTCCCCGGCACGGTCATGGATTTGTTGGCGCCGAATATGGTGTTGGTCTTCTGCCAAGTTGGCCAAGTGGCTGAAATAGGTAAAGGCTCGAATCACGCTCACCGCTTGCACGCTGGACAGGGAGGCCAATTTTTTCTTCAAGGCCTTGCCAGCCAAAGTGTCTGCGTCACGGCGAAACGCTACCGACAGGCGGCGAATTTGTTCAACCAAGCCAAACGCCTCCTGTCCCTCTTGTTCCCAAATCACATCGCCCAAAATACGGCCCAGCCAGCGGATGTCGTCCACCAAGGGGCGATCTTGCTGCTGTAACAGGGTGCTTTGTCGTGCGTAAGCAGGTGGTCTTGGCATAAAAAATCAGGTGTGTCGAGGGAAAACCATGAGTGACCCCATGCTAGCATTCACACGAGTAAACACGTCAACATTAGCCCCTATTTTGAGCACCGTTCACTTCACCATCGCTACCCGTGAGAGCCGTTTGGCCCTGTGGCAAGCCCACCATTTGCAAGACCTGTTGCAAGCGCGAGGTTGCAAAATCTCTATTTTGGGCATGACCACCCAAGGCGACCAAATCTTGGACCGCTCTTTGAGCAAAGTCGGGGGCAAGGGCTTGTTTGTTAAAGAGCTTGAAGTGGCGTTGGAAGAGGGCCGTGCCGATTTGGCGGTGCATTCCCTTAAAGACGTACCCATGGACATGCCCGAAGGCTTTGCGCTGGCTTGCGTGATGGAGCGTGAAGACCCGCGCGACGCTTGGGTCTCGCCGCATTTCGCCAGTCTGCAAGACCTGCCGCAAGGCGCGGTGGTAGGAACCTCCAGTCTTCGCCGTACTGTTTTACTCCGCGCTTTGCGCCCCGATTTGCAGATAGAGCCCCTGCGCGGTAATTTGGACACCCGTTTGCGCAAGCTCGACGAGGGCCATTACGCCGGTATTGTGTTGGCTGCAGCGGGCTTGAAGCGTTTGGGCTTGGCAGATCGGATTCGCCATATTTTTTCTACCAGTGAGATGCTCCCCGCTGCTGGACAGGGCGCTTTGGGCATTGAAATTCGCAGTGAGCGAGACGATGTGCGCAGTGTCTTGGCCTCCTTGGCGGACCACACCACTTGGCTGGCAGTGGCTGCAGAACGCTCGGTCAGCCGCGCCATGGGCGGCAGTTGCTCCATGCCTTTGGCATCTCATGCCACGCTGCATCAGGGGCAATTGCGCATTGAGGCCGCTTGGGGTAACCCAGAAGATTTGCACGCTCCCCTTTTGCGCGCGCACACCGAGGGCATGGCCTCCGATTTGGCGCAAGCGGAACAACTGGGCTTGCAAGTGGCTGCCCAACTGCGAGCTCAGGGCGCCGCGTAACTGCGCTGGCTGCTCCTCTTATGGTGCGAACCGCCAGATTAGCTTTAGACGTCATCCTCACCCGACCTGCTGCTGAAGGGCAGACGTGGGCGACGGGCTTACGCAAAGCCGGACACCGCGTTAAAAACTGGCCGTTGATCGACGTCAACCCCCTGACCGATTTGATGCGCTTGCGGTCTGTGCTCGATGCTTGGCATGGTTACCAAGCGGTGATGTTTGTCAGCCGTGCAGCAGTCACCAATGCCTTAGGCGCAATGAAACCCAAAGCCGGATGGGGTATGACGCGCTGTTGGGCCACAGGGCCTGGCACCCGACAGGCTTTGCGCGATGCAGGTGTACCAGACACATTGATCGATTCGCCACCGCCTGACGCGGCACAGTTTGATACCGAATCATTGTGGCCGGTGGTGCAGGCCAAGCTAGAACCGCTCAAACCCATTTTGCTGTTGCGGGGCAGTGATGGCGACCAAGAAGACCCTAGCTCGCAAGGTTCTGGCCGCGACTGGTTATTGCGGCAACTGGCCTTGAGCGGTGTTGCAGTGGAAATTTTGTCGGTCTACCAACGCTGCGTTCCGCGTTGGGACAATTACCGTTTACAAGAAGCAAGTCAGGCGGCCCAAGACAGCAGTATTTGGTTGTTCAGCAGCTCCCAGGCCTTGGACAACTTGGCCAGTTTGCTGCCAGACCAAGATTGGGGCGCCACCCTCGCCATGGCCACGCATGAGCGGATTGTGCAAACTGCCAAGGCCATGGGCATGGGGAAAGTGGTTTTTTGCAGACCCAGTCTTGACGAAGTGCTTGCTTCATTAGAATTGATGGCATGAGCAGTGAGTCTGGACCAACGCAAGTAAACCCTCCCCCCGCGGCCGGTCCTGAAGCCTCACGTCCTCTTTGGCGCTCTTATGGGGGCAAATTTGTTGGCTTGCTTGCCTTGCTTGCGTTGGCATTGGCCATCATGTTGTGGCAAAAACTCAGTTTGATTCAAGAGCAATTGGCCAGACAAAGCGCGGATGCAGGACAACTTTCCATGCAAGCCAATAGCTTGGCCAAAAACGCGCAAGACTTGGCTAACGAAACCGCAGCCCGAGTCGCTTTGCTCGATACCCGTCTCAGTGAAGTCGCTTTGCAGCGTTCGCAACTCGAAGAATTGATGCAAAGCCTGACGCGCTCCAGAGACGAAAACATGGTTGTGGATATCGAGTCCGCGCTGAGTCTGGCGCAACAGCAAGCCGAACTTACTGGCAGTGTGCAACCCATGTTGGCCGCATTGCACAGCGCGCAAAAACGGTTAAGCAAAGTGTCGCAACCGCGTCTGGCGCCTGTGCTGCGTGCTTTGCAAACGGATATTGACCGCATTCAGTCGGTCAGCGTCACCGATACCCCTAACTTGCTCAACAAGCTCGATGAGTTGGTGGTCTTGGTAGAAGAACTGCCCTTACTTAATGCAGTGGGCGCCAACAGCCGAGCCACCCCCGCGCCCAGCAAGCCCTTGGGCAATGTGTGGGAGCAGGCGTGGCGCCAAGGGCAGTGGTCATTATTGGGTGCCAGCGTGTGGACAGAGTTAAGCGGTCTGGTGCGAGTTAGCCGCATCGACCAACCTGAGGCGGTATTGCTAACGCCTGAGCAAAGCTTTTTTGCCCGCGAAAATTTGAAATTGCGATTACTCAATGCCCGTTTGGGTTTATTGGCCAGACAGATAACAGCCTCACGCAATGATTTGCAATGGGCCGAACGCGATATGCATCGCTTCTTTGATGTGACGGGTCGTAAAGGCATCACCGCTTTGTCTTTGCTCAATCAAACCCAAAACCAAATGCGTCAATTTGATATGCCGCGTTTGGACAATTCACTGGCAGCGCTGGCGACAGCGTCGGCAGGTCGCTGAAATGCGTTTGGCACTGTGGTTTGTCGCCTTGTTTTCTGTCGCTGTGGCTGTGGCCTTGGGCTTGAGCCAACAAGTGGGAACGGTTACCTTTTTTGTACCGCCCTACCGTATCGACTTTTCGCTCAATTTGGTATTGATCAGCTTGGCCGCGCTGTTTGCCTTGTTGTATCTGGCCCTTCGAAGCCTTTTGGGCTTGTGGGTGCTGCCAGAGCAGGCGCGGCGTTGGCGCGTGCAGCAACGTGAACGTAACGCCCAATCGCTGATGCTTAACGCCCAAATCGGCTGGATGACGGGGCGTTATTTGCGGGCTCGCAAAGCGGCATTGCAAGGGTTGGCGCATGTTGACGGCTTGCTTTCAGCTGAAGATGGCGTTTCGCCAAGCAACAGTTTGCTGCTCATGCGCAGCGTCTTGCATTTATTGGCCGCTGAAAGTGCGCATGTGCTGCGCGACGAAAAAGCGCGGGACGAGCATTTGCAGCAGGTCTTTCAGCCTCACCCTGCTTTGGGCTCATCGCTGCGCAATGAAGTACAAGATGCTGCGCGCTTGAGTGCTACTCGCTGGGCCTTGCACGACCGCGATGAGCGCAGCGCGCACCAGTACCTCAGCCAATTACCCCAAGGCACAGCGCGACGCACTTTAGCGCTGCGCTTGCGCTTGAAAGCTGATCGCATGGGGCAAATGCATCTGCCCGCCTTGGACACCGCGCGTTTATTGGCTAAGCATGGTGCTTTTTCCCCCAACGCAGCCAACAGTTTGATGCGCGGTCTGGCTTTGGCCAGCATTGACGACTGTCGAGATGCGCATCAGTTACAAGCCACTTGGCGAATTTTGCAACCTGCCGAGAGAGCCATGCCAGAGGTGGCTGTTCACGCGGCACGGCGCTTGCTGGGCTTCAATAGCGAGGCCAACTTGGCCTTGCAATGGCTGTTGCCTGTTTGGGAAGCCCTCTCAAACAACGCGGTACAGGGCAGTGATAGCGCTGTGCGCCAACGTGTGGTGGAAGTGCTGGCGCAGGCCTTGCAGACCTTGACCCCAGACAGCGAGTGGTTGGCGCGTGTGGAACAAGCGCGGTTGGGCAATCCACGCAGCGTCGAGTTGCAGTACCTCAGCGGCATGGTGTGTTTGCGCCACAGCTTATGGGGCAAGGCTCAGCAACTACTAGAACAAGCCGCACCGCGTTTGCAGTCCAGCGATTTGAAACGCAGCGCTTGGCGAGCGTTGGCTGAGTTGGCCGAACAAAAAGGCGATACCGCCCAAGCGCTGGCGTGTTGGAAACTGTCCGCCAGCGCTTGAACTGCAGTCTTAGATAGTAGGACGGTTGTCGTCAAACGGCATAGCCATTTGCCGTAAATCGCGTTTTGTTTCTACCAATACCAAGGGGCCTTCATCGATCACGATGGGTACTGGACGCTCACGCGGTACATGCACAGGCTTGGGTTCAGCAGCAATGGCCGCATGTACTTGCGCGACGCGCTCAGGGTTGGAGTTCACCCACTCCAAACCACTACCAGATGCGACTTGCTGCAACTGCCCCATGGGCAGTTCATAAGAGGCGATGCTGGGCATTTGGTGCGACATTGCCGCCATGGCGGGTGTTGCCACTGCAACAGGCGCGGGTGCTGCGGGCGACCAAGCGTTTTCCACACTGGCTGTGTTTGTGTCATCGGACTTTTCTGCGCGGGGTGCACGATCGCGGCCATAGCGGTCACGGTTGCGTCGTTCACGGCGCTCATTGACGCGCTCGCCGCCTTCGCTTGCCGCGGCCGAAGCATCGGACACAGTTTGCTGCTCAATGCTACTTGCATTGTTGGCAAGCGCATCTTCTGCCAATGGCATTTGCGCGTCAGATGTACCCTGGTTGTTGCGCTCGCCACGACGTCCACGGCCACGGCGTCCGTCGGTTTTTTCACGCGGAGCGCGCTCGGTGGTCTCGCTGACGCTGACTTCCATATCGCCTGCCACGGTGTTGGCGGTCGCTTCTGTGGCCCCAGCCTCTTGGCGACGGCGTCCGTCTGGGCGCTCGCCGCGTCCACGTCCGCGTCCACCTTCGGCGCGGTCGCCACGGGACGTGTCGGTCTTTGCTTCATTGGCGCGGTCATCACGGCCTTCGCCGCGACCTTCACCATTGCGTGCTTCGCTTCCTCCGCGGCGTGCTTCCCCACGGCGTTGACCACCGCGTCGGTTGTCGCCAGTGCGGCCTTCGCCACTTCGACCATCGCGGCGCTCGCCTGAGCGAGCCGGCTTGTCTTGTGTGGCAGGTTTGGCGGGTTCGTTGGCGGGTTCGCCGCCGAACAAGTTTTTAAGCCATCCAAAAAAGCCTTTTTCAGCTGGTGCAGCTGCTGCGGGCCTGGTACGTTTGGCTGCAGGTGTCGAAGGTGCTGTCGCTTCAGACCTGGCTGCACGCGGCTCAGCATGAGGAGCGGGTAAATCGGGCAGCACGCCTTTGATGACGGGCGACTGTTTGTTGGTCGGCTCTTGCGATCGACGGGTCACGGCGGTCGGGTCTTCAATCTCCTCGGCCATTTTGTAGCTGGCTTGGATGTTGTCCAAACGCGGATCGTCGTGCTTCAAACGCTCCAACTTGTAGTTAGGGGTCTCCAAACCTTTGTTGGGGATGAGCAGCACATTGGTGCGTTGCTGCAACTCGATTTTGGCAATCTCTGAACGCTTTTCGTTCAATAAGAAGGAAGCCACTTCAACAGGCACTTGGGCGTGAACCGCCGCTGTGTTGTCCTTCATGGACTCCTCTTGGATGATGCGCAAAATTTGCAGCGCCGAGCTTTCGGTGTCACGTACATGGCCTGAACCACCGCAGCGTGGGCAGGGAATGGAAGCGCCTTCGCTCAAGGCAGGGCGCAAGCGTTGGCGGCTCATCTCCATCAAACCAAATTTACTGATGGTGCCAAACTGCACACGGGCGCGGTCTTGGCGCAACGCGTCGCGCAAGCGGTTTTCCACCTCGCGCCGGTTTTTCGACTCGTCCATGTCGATGAAGTCGATGACGATCAAGCCACCCAAGTCGCGCAATCGCATTTGTCGAGCAACTTCGTCGGCGGCCTCCAAGTTGGTGCGAGTGGCAGTTTCTTCGATGTCGCCGCCTTTGATGGCGCGCGCCGAGTTGACGTCCACCGACACCAAGGCTTCGGTGTGGTCAATCACAATCGCGCCGCCCGATGGCAGGTTGACTGTACGGGCATAGGCCGACTCGATTTGGTGCTCGATTTGAAAGCGTGAGAACAGCGGTGTTTCATCGCGGTAGCGCTTCACACGGGCAGCATGTTCGGGCATGACGTGGGCCATGAACTGCTGCGCTTGGTCATAGATATCGTCGGTGTCAATCAGGATGTCGCCGATGTCGTTATTGAAATAGTCGCGGATGGCGCGAATCACCAAGCTGGACTCTTGGTAAATCAAGAACGCACCTTTGGCGCCACTGGCACCATCGATGGCGGTCCACAGTTTCAAGAGGTAGTTCAAGTCCCATTGCAACTCGGGGGCGCTTCTGCCAATGCCAGCTGTTCGGGCAATGATGGACATGCCATTGGGGTATTCCAACTGGTCCATGGCTTCTTTAAGCTCTGCGCGGTCGTCACCCTCGATGCGACGGCTGACGCCACCGCCCCGAGGGTTGTTGGGCATGAGCACCACATAGCGACCGGCCAAGCTGATGAAGGTGGTCAGAGCTGCGCCTTTGTTGCCGCGCTCTTCTTTTTCCACCTGGATCAGCATTTCCTGACCCTCTTTGATCACGTCCTGAATGCGGGCTTGGGACGCTGACACATTGCCAGAAAAATACTGTTTGGAGATTTCTTTGAAAGGCAAAAAGCCGTGACGCTCTTCACCGTAGTCGACAAAGCAAGCCTCTAGAGAGGGCTCGACGCGTGTGACCACGGCTTTGTAAATATTGCCTTTGCGCTGTTCGCGCCCTTCAATTTCGATTTCGTAGTCGAGGAGTTTTTGTCCGTCGACGATAGCCAAGCGGCGCTCTTCGGCCTGGGTGGCATTGATAAGCATCCGTTTCATGATGCGTTCCTTTTCATAGCATTACAACAACACAGGTCCATGTCGGACCAACGATGCCGCAAGCCAATGCTGGAAAAAGAAACGGGTAACCGGACAGCTACAGGAATCGGCGCATCAACGGCGCCGGCGCTCCTGCGGGGGAGGGTTAGGCGTGATGCGAATACGAACAGGCTGGGCTTGGGGCACCAGTGGGTTCGCGGGAAAGCGGGTGCGGGCTTGTGAAGCGTTCATGGCTGGCGCTGGCAACAGCCAGGTCAGACAAAATTTCAACAAAACCATCACCAGATTCATGCTCATCTATCTCGCTGTGATCCTCTGACGGTTTAACGCAAACCGGCAGCTGGGGTATTTCGTTTCAAGGTTTTCCAAGGCATCGGCTCGGCTTGTGGTGCAGGGCATACCGCAAAAGGCGGTTGGGCGTCCGGCGGCCACATTGGGCATCGACCTCTCAGTACTGGTAGGACGTGCTCTAATCTCTTATTCAAATCAAGCACTTAGAACCTGGCACTGGTGAAGAACATTATAGACGCTGAAGAAATCCCTGTCGCAGCTGCTGTCCAAGCCCTGACCGTGGATGAAGAATCGGCCGGTCAACGCTTGGATAACTTCCTGATTCGCCACTTAAAAGGCGTGCCCAAAACCCATGTCTACCGCATCATCCGCACCGGTGAAGTCCGGATCAACAAGGGCCGAGCCAGCGCGGATACCCGTGTCCAAACCGGCGATGTGGTGCGCGTTCCTCCCGTGCGGGTCGCCACACCATCGCCTGATGCGCCGGTCGCACCTGGGCGGGAATTCCCCCTGCTGATGGAAGACGAACACATGCTTGCCATCAACAAACCCGCAGGTGTCGCGGTACATGGCGGCAGTGGCGTGAGCTTTGGTGTGATCGAGCAATTGCGCCAAGCTCGCCCTGGGGCTCGAATGTTGGAGTTGGTGCACCGCCTTGACCGTGAAACCTCGGGTGTGTTGCTGGTGGCCAAAAAACGCAGTGCGCTCACCCGCTTGCAAGACCAGTTTCGCGACCGCGAAACCGGCAAAACCTATCTCGCCTTGGTACATGGGCAGTGGCCGTCGAATAAAAAAGTCATCGATTTGCCTTTGCAGCGCTATTTGCTGCCTGACGGGGTGGGCGAGGGCGAGCGCCGGGTCCGCATCGCGGCCCTGACAGACCCAGGGGCGCAACGCGCCATCACTTTGGTGCGGGTGTCGCGTTTGGTGGGCGACTTCAGTTTGTTGGAAGTCACCATCAAAACCGGTCGTACCCACCAAATTCGGGTGCACCTTGCCAGCCAAGGCTACCCCATTGTGGGCGACGACAAATACGGCGATTTCAGCTTGAACAAGCGCTTGGCCGCACAAGGCTTAAAGCGCATGTTTCTGCACGCTTGGCGGTTACAGTTCATCCATCCTGGCTTGGGCAAACCGCAGACCTTGCAAGCCGATTTGCCCCCCGAATTACAACAGTTTGTTGACCATGTCCAACCTCCACCGCCCGCGCCAATTTGACTTGATTGCCTTCGATTGGGACGGCACCTTGTACGACTCCACGCAAATCATCGTTCGCTGCATACAAGCTGCCGTGACCGATGTCGGTGGACAAACCCCCACCCATGAGCAAGCCGCTTATGTGATTGGCATGGCATTGATGCCTGCCTTGGCCCACGCCGCCCCCGATGTACCCAAAGACAAATACCCCCTGCTGGGCGAGCGCTACCGCTACCACTACGCTTTGCACCACAACGATTTGTCTTTGTTTGAAGGTGTACTGCCTTTGTTGCAAGCGCTGCATGAGCGCCAGCATTTGTTGGCGGTGGCCACAGGCAAAAGCCGCAAGGGCTTGGACGAGGCCCTGCACCAAGTGGCGTTGCGTGGCATTTTTGATGCTTCGCGTACCGCTGACGAGACGGCCGGCAAACCCGACCCCCGAATGCTTCATGAGTTGATGGCCGAGTTGGGGGTTGCCCCCGAGCGCACCTTGATGATTGGCGACACCACCCACGATTTGCAAATGGCCAATAACGCAGCTTGCGCCAGCGTGGGCGTGAGTTATGGCGCACACGGCCGGTCCGGCTTGGAAGATTTGCGCCCACGCGCCGTCGTTCACAGCGTGGCAGAGCTGCACACTTGGTTGCTGGACCATGCCTGAGCTACTGCCCTTGTGCAACAGCACTGAACTGCACGAAGGCGGCGTGGCTGTGCCTTTCGATGTGATTTATGCGGGTCAAACCTGCCGCGCATTTGCCGTCAGGTTTGAGGGTCAGGTACATGCCTACCTCAATCGCTGCAGCCACATCGCCATGGAAATGGATTTCCAACCTGACCGCTTTTTTGACCCTGATGGCCGTTGGCTGTTATGTGCAACCCATGGTGCTACCTACGCGCCTGACACGGGGGACTGTGTGGGCGGCCCCTGCCAAGGGGGTTTGGTGAAAATTACCCTTTCAGAAACCGCTGGTGTGGTGCACTGGCATACTGCCTACAACCTCAAGCCCTTGGAATTTTGACCATGACCCCCGAGAACTCTCCCATTAACGATACGCCCGCCAATGACAAACCCGCTGGCGACACTGGGTGGGAGCGACAAGCCCTTGAGCGCTTGGTGATGGCGCAAATTGCCGAGCAGCGCGAGGCCAGACGCTGGCGCATCGGCTTTCGTTTTTTCTGGCTGGCCTTGGCTGGCGTGGTTTTTTGGTTCAGTTTGAACCACAACAAGGCGGCCACATCGGCCAACCCGTCCTCACACACCGCTTTGATTGAAATCAAGGGTGAGATCGACAGCGAAGCCAATGCCAACGCCGACGCCATCATGACCTCGTTGCGCAGTGCCTTTGAGGATGAGGGCGCTCAAGCCGTCGTGTTGTTGATCAATTCCCCCGGCGGCAGTCCTGTGCAAGCGGGCATGATCAACGATGAAATCCGTCGCCTCAAAGCCCTGCACCAAAAGCCGGTGTATGCGGTGGTCGAAGAAACCTGTGCCTCTGCGGCTTATTACATTGCCGTCAGCGCGGACAAAATTTTTGTCGACAAGGCCAGCATCGTGGGCAGTATTGGTGTTTTGATGGATGGTTTTGGCTTTACGGGCTTGATGGACAAAGTCGGTGTGGAGCGTCGCTTGTTGACCGCGGGTGAAAACAAGGGATTTTTAGACCCCTTCACCCCGCAATCCAAACAACACCGCTCTTTTGCGCTAAGCATGCTCAACGAAATCCACCAACAATTCATCAAGGTGGTGCGTGAAGGACGAGGAGACCGCTTGAAGGAAACCCCTGAAACTTTCAGTGGCTTGTTTTGGAGTGGACAAAAAGCCATCGAATTGGGTTTGGCTGACGACTACGGAACGCTGGACAGCGTGGCACGTGACGTGGTGAAAGCCGAAGACATTGTGGATTACACCCGCCAAGACAATGTGGCCGAACGGTTGGCCAAACGCTTTGGCGCTGCCTTTGGTGAAGCGGTCGTCAAAGCGTCTTTGAATTTCGTGCCGCATTTACGCTGAGCACTTCTGGTAACTCAAGGCCCAAAGGCAAACACCACTGGCGTGTTTTTGTCTGGGTTTGGGTTCAGGCGTTTCCAATCCGCCACCCGCAAGCTTTGTATCTGCATTTGCGGCAAGGTCAGTCCGCTGCACACTGCCAATTGGGTGCTGTCCTTTAAAGATCCCAGCAATGCGGCCATTACAGCGGCATTGCGGTAGGGCGTCTCAATCAAGATTTGGGTTTGGCCACTTTGCAACGCCACCTTTTCAAGAGCGACAAGGTGATGGTTGCGTTGTGTGCTGTCTTGCGGCACATAGCCTACAAAAGCAAATGACTGACCATTAAGCCCACTGGCGGCCAATGCCAAGACCAATGAGCACGGCCCCACCAAAGGCACCACCGCCAAGCCCAAGCTGTGGGCGGCACGCACCAAGGAGGATCCAGGATCGGCCACCGCAGGCATACCTGCTTCACTCAGCAAACCGATATCGATACCTTGCAGCGCGTTTTGTAGCAAAGCTTTGGCGTCCCACGCAGTACCGTGGTCGCCTTTTTTGTGCACTTCTCTGGGCAACTCCACAATGTTTTGCGCTTGCAAAGCAGTAGCAAGGGGTTTGTGCGCGTCAATGCGTTTGAGCAAAGCGCGGGCAGACTTGGCGTTTTCACAAACCCAATGTGACAAGCCCGCCGCCACTTCCATGGTGTGCTGGGGCAGCACCCAGTCCAGCGCGACCTGGGTGTCGCAATGAAAGTCAAGCGGAGCGGGCACCAAATACAAAGTGCCTAAACGTGGCTTATCCATGTTGGTCAGTCATACAAGGGCAATCCAGCGGCACGCAGCAAACGGCAGGTGAGTATCAGCGGCAGGCCCACCAAAGCGGTGGGGTCTTGGTTGTCGATGCGATCGAGCAAGGCAATGCCCAAGCCCTCACTTTTGGCGCTGCCCGCGCAGTCATAAGGTTGTTCGGCTTGCAAATACGCCTCAATGGTGGCGTCGCTGACATGGCGAAACTGCACTTTGACCTGCGCTAATTCGCTTTGCGCAAACCCCGTGGCTAGGCACACCACCGATACCGCGGTTTGGAAGACCACGGTTTGCCCGCGCATTTGCTGCAATTGCTTCACTGCATTGGCATGGGTACCCGGTTTGCCTAAGGGTTCGCCGTTCAAGTCAGCCACTTGGTCAGAGCCAATCACGATGGCTTGAGGAAAACGCTTGGCCACCGCTTGGGCCTTGGCCAGCGCCAACCTTTGTGCCAAGGCCATGGGGGTTTCTCCCGCATAGGGTGTTTCATCCACCTCTGGGCCTTGCACCTCAAAAGGGATGCGCAAGCGCTCCAATAACTCGCGCCGGTAGGGCGAGGTCGAGCCAAGGACGAGGGCGCGGGGGGAAAGCAAATCAGACATGAAGAGGATTCTCTTACACTGACCCGCATGAAACCCACGGACAATCTTTTGTCGCTCGAACTCCAGCCATGGGCCATGGCGGGTGGTGCGACGACCCAGAGCACGCCGCTGAAAAACTTGTCAAGGGTGGCGCAGGCTTGTTTACCGCCTGCCGAGGGCCAATCGCCACTGTGTGGCTGGCATTTGCAAAGTCAGCTTCGTCATCCTGACACCCTCAATCAACTGTGGCTGCATCTCAAAGCCAGCCTGCTGGTGGAGCAAACCTGTCAGCGTTGTCTCTTGCCCATGCAGGTGGAGTTGGCGGTGGACCGGCATTTCCGGTTTGTGTCCGACGAGGCCACCGCGTTGGCCGAGGACGACGATTGCGAGGAAGATTTGCTATCGCCAGTACCTGAATTGACGCTGCAAACCTTGCTTGAAGACGAGTTGCTGTTGGCCATGCCCTTGATTCCCCGCCACGCCACCTGCGACAAGCCTTTGCCGCAGCCGCTGGACCAAGATTTGCCCCACCCGTTTGCGGCTTTGGCTGGCTTGAAGCTGGGCAGACAGTGAAAAACCCAGTTTCCGCTATAATCTTCGATTCTTTGCAGCAGGCCCATGGCTTGATCGCACAACCTTTTAGACCTTCAGGAGCCTGTCATGGCTGTCCAGCAAAACAAAAAATCGCCGTCCAAACGCGGCATGCACCGTTCACACAACGCACTCAATGTGCCTGGTTTGGCCTTAGAGCCCACCA
>Ga0209550_10001214_pt1 | contig 24829 bp, 19 predicted proteins | sample LauGreSuBDMM15SN_2_FD_187567 | JGI IMG/M metagenome (GOLD analysis project Ga0209550, IMG submission 187567) | Freshwater lake microbial communities from Lake Michigan, USA - Su13.BD.MM15.SN (SPAdes) (version 5) | ecosystem: Environmental > Aquatic > Freshwater > Lake | place: Lake Michigan... | reverse complement strand
CTTGAACATACTTGATTTAACTGATTGTTATAAAATAAGCAATTCTGGACTTGCACATTTATCTAACTTGACAAACTTGACTAAACTTAATTTAAATAAATGTCTTGATATAACAGATGATGGACTTGTACATTTATCAAAGTTAACAAACTTGAAAATACTTGATTTAAATAGATGTACACAAATAACAGATACTGGACTTTCATATTTATCTAACTTGACAAACTTGGTAGAACTTTATTTAAACGACTGTTATCGAATAATAGATGTTGGACTTGCACATTTGACAAACTTGCAAATACTTAATTTAACTAATTGTAATCAAATAACAAATACTGGTCTTGTACATTTATCCAAGTTGATAAACTTGAAAACACTTAATTTAACATGGTGTAATAAAATAACAGATGATGGACTTGTACATTTATCCAATTTGACAAACTTAGAAATACTTAATTTAAACTTTTGTCATCAAATAACAGATGCTGGACTTGCACATTTATACAACTTGACAAACTTAAAAAAACTTAGTTTAATTGAATGTTATAACTTAACCAAGGATGTAATTGTAAATTTACGAAAGTTTAATAAAAACTTGAGATTTGATCTTAGTTATGGCAAATATAGATAATTATTTTTTAAATATAAAAGAATATAATCTATTATATATATAATGGATTATAAAAATAAATATAATAAATATAAAAATAAATATTTACAACTAAAAAATCAATTAGGTTCTGCTAAATACTTTGTTTAATTCAATGTTGTAAAATAACAGATTGTGGACTTTTACATTTATCTAATTTGATAAACTTAGAAATACTTAAATTAATATACTGTACAGATGATGGACTTTTGCATTTATCTAACTTGACAAACTTGACAAACTTGACAAACTTGACAAACTTGACGATACTTGAATTAATGTACTCTACAGAAATAACAGATAATGGACTTGCACATTTATCTAAGTTAACAAACTTTGAAAAACTTGATTTAAAATACTGTAATAAGATAACAGATGTTGGAGTTATAAATTTAAAAAAGTTTTTAAAAAATTTAGTTATTAATATTAATTAAATCTAAATAGTAATAAAATATTTTATTACTATTTATCTTTTTTCTTAAATATATATAATGGATTATAAAAATAAATATAACAAATATAACAAATATAAAAATAAATATTTACAACTAAAAATTCAATTAGGTTCTGCTAAAATTACTATAGATACTGTAATGCACGCAGTTCCAAATTTATTACCATTTTTAACGTTTGATGACTTTTATAATTATATAATTACATCAAAAAATAACATTAAATATTTAACAGATCCTAGTCTTAATACAAGTTATATTGTTGATTTAAATATACTCTCAGATGATACACTTTTAAAAGTATACAAGTTTTCAAATAATATATTACCTGTTATTAATTTAACTATAAAGATAGATATTAGCAATATAGCATTAAAAGCTATATTATTAAGATGTCAGTTGATAAAGTTAGAAACACTTATTTTAGATAGTGGTAGTAAAATAACCGATGATGGTCTTGCACATTTATCTAACTTGATAAACTTGAAAACACTTAATTTAGAAAAGTGTGTAAAAATAACAGATGCTGGATTAGTACATTTATCTAACTTGATTAACTTGAAATCACTTGATTTAACAGGATGTTCTAAAATAACAGATATTGGTCTTACACATTTATCTAACTTGATTAACTTGAAAACACTTAATTTAACAGGATGTAATAATATAACAGATAATGGACTTTCATATTTATCTAACTTGATTAACTTGAAAACACTTAATTTTTATAAATGTGATAAAATAACAGATATTGGTCTTACACATTTATCTAACTTGATTAACTTGAAAACACTTAATTTAACTTGGTGTAATAAAATAACAGATGCTGGACTTGCACATTTATCTAAATTAACAAATTTAAAAATACTTAATTTAACTTGGTGTGATAAAATAACAGATATTGGACTTGCACATTTATCTAACTTAATAAACTTGGTATCACTTAATTTAGCAGATTGTTTTAGAATAAAAGATGTTGGACTTCTACATTTATCAAAGTTAACAATCTTGAAAGAACTTGATTTAGGTGGATGGAGAATAACAGGTACTGGATTTGTACATTTATTAAAGTTGATAAATTTAGAAAAACTTAATTTAAGAGAGTTTTATCAAATGACAGATTTAGAACTTTTATCCAAGTTGATAAATTTAAAAACACTCAATTTAACTTCTTGTAGAAAAATAACAGGTACTGGATTTGTACATTTATCTAATTTTACAAACTTGGAATCACTAAACTTAGCTGAATGTATAATAACAGATAATGGACTTGTACATTTGTCAAAGTTAGCAAATTTGAAAGAACTTAATTTAAGAAATTGTTATAATATAACTGATGATGGACTTGTCCATTTATCAAAATTAACGAATTTAGTAGTACTTGATTTAGGATTTAGTGAAATCACTGGTGTTGGATTTATACATTTATCTAACTTGACAAACTTGGATACACTTTATTTAGATAGATGTAGAGAAATAATAGATGATGGACTTGTACATTTATCAAAATTAACAAATTTGAAAGTACTTAATTTAGAATTGTGTGAAAAAATAACAGATGCGGGACTTGCACATTTATCAAAGTTAATAAACTTGGTAACACTTGATTTAACAGGATGCTATAAAATAACAGATGCTGGATTTGCACATTTATCTAACTTAAAAAAGTTAAAATTAATTGACAAGTGGAAAATTTATAAAATAAAAAATTGAAATTGATAAATTATATAAACCCTATTGTAATTATATTTTGAGCAGTATGGTCGTACTACATACTGTTTTATAAAATACAAGTACAATATAATCTAAACTAACAATAGCTCAGCAAATAGATAACCTTTTACCAAATAAATTATTAATAAAATTTATTCAAAATATTACAATTACTGATATAATTCTGACAGTTCCAAATTTATTACAATTTTTAACCTTTGATGATTTTTATAATTTTATTAATGCATCAAAACTTGAATATTTAAAAAATCCTGATCTTTATAAAAGTGATCTTATCGAATTAATTATAAATTCATCTGATATACTTTTAAAATTATATCACTTTTCAACAAATAATATATTACCTATTGTAAACTTAATTACAAAAATAGATATTAAGGATACAATATTAAGTGATATATTATCAAGATGCAATTTAACCAAGTTAAAAACACTTGATTTAGGATATTGTTGTAAAATAACAGATGATGGACTTTTACATTTATCCAAATTAACAAACTTGGAAATACTTGATTTAACTCTATTAGATATAACCGATTCTGGACTTTTATATTTATCCAGATTAACAAATTTAGAAACACTTGATTTAACTCTGTGTAAAAAAATAACAGATACAGGACTTTTATATTTATCTGACTTGATAAACTTGAAAACACTTTATTTAGATGAATGTAGAAAAATAACAGATACAGGACTTTTATATTTATCAACTTTAATAAACTTGAAAACACTTAATTTAGAAGTATGTACAGAAATAACTAATATTGGACTTTTGCATTTATCTAATTTAACAAACTTGAATTCACTTTATCTAAATAGATGTTATAATATAAACAATGATGGACTTAAATATTTATCCAAGTTAATAAACTTAAAAATACTTGATTTAAAACAATGTAGCCAAATAACTAATGATGGACTTGAACATTTATCTAACTTGATAAACTTGGAAACAATTTATTTAGCATGTTGTAATAAAATAACTAATGATGGAATGAAATTTATATCCAAATTGACAAACTTGGAAACTCTTGATTTAGAATGGTGTAATAAAATAACTAATGATGGTCTTGGATTTTTATCCAAATTGACAAATTTAAAAATACTTGATTTAATGGGTCATAATCATAATATGATTACTAATGATGGATTTTTATCAAAATTTACAAACTTGGAATCACTTAATTTAGCATACTGTAGCGATATAACTGATACTATGATTTTAAATTTAGCAAACTTAACAAGGTTAGAAACGCTTGATTTAACCAATTGTACAAAAATAACTGATTCTGGACTTTTATATTTATCAAATTTGAAAATGCTTCATTTAAATGATTGTAGACAAATAACAGATACTGGACTTTTATATTTATCCAAGTCAACAAACTTGAAAATACTTGATTTAGAGAAATGTGGAATAACAGATGCTGGACTAGCACATTTATCTAATTTGACAAGTTTGGAATTACTTTTTTTAGAGAACTGTAGATTTCTAACTAATACAGGACTTGTACATTTATCCAAATTAGTAAACTTAAAAGAACTTGATTTAACTTCCTGTGTAAAAATAACCAAGTCTGGAGTTATAAACTTAAAAAGTTTTTTAAATAATTTGGATATTATTGGCCAATTTAAATAATAATATTTTATTATTATTTAATATTATGCTTTTTTTTATATTTAATTTTTCTTAAATATATATAAATGGATTATCAAAATCAACTAGGTTATACTATTAATGATGTAATGCAAAAAGTTCCAAATTTATTACCATTTTTTACCTTTGATGACTTTTATAATTATATATATATATCAAAATCTAATAACAAGTATTTAACAGATGTTAGTAGTTTTAAAAGTGATCTTGTTGAATTAATAATAGACTCATCTGATATACTTGCAAAAGTATATGATTTTTCAACAAATCATATATTACCTATTATTAATTTAAGTATTAAAATAAACATTAGTAATACAACATTAGCTGATATATTGTCAAGATGTAATTTAATAAAATTAAAAACACTTGATCTAAATTTCTGTAATAAAATAACAGATACTGGACTTTTACATTTAACAAAGTGGAAAAACTTAAAAACACTTAATTTAAGTTTCTGTAAAGAAATAACAGATGATGTACTTGTACATTTATCCAACTTGACAAACTTGAAAGAATTTTATTTAGCATATTGTTATAAAATAACTAATACCGGAATTGTTCATTTATCTAAATTGACAAATTTAAAAATACTTGATTTAACCAACTGTAGACAAATAACAGATATAGGACTTGCACATTTATTAAAATTAATAAAATTAGAAATAGTTAATTTAGAAGAATGTTATAAAATAACTAATACCGGGCTTTTGCATTTATCTAATTTGACAAATTTGAAATCACTTTATTTTAATAAATGTTATAAAATAACAGATGATGGACTTGCACATTTATCTAACCTAACAAAATTAGAAGATCTTGATCTAGTAAGGTGTTATAAAATAACAAGTGTAGGACTTGCACATTTATCTAAATTAATAAACTTAAAATCACTTTATTTAGACATGTGTCATAAAATAACAGGAGATGGACTTGCATATTTATCCAAATTAACAGATTTAAGATTACTTTATTTAGCTGTATGTAATATAACAGATATTGGAACTGTACATTTATCTAAATTAATAAATTTAAAGATGCTTGATTTAGATCTATGTCGAATAACTGATACTGGACTTGCGTATTTATCCAACTTGACAAACTTGAAAGAACTTAATTTAAATGGATGTACTAGAATAACTGATACTGGACTTGTACATTTATCAAAGCTGACAAACTTGGAATTACTTGATTTATCGAATTGTAAAAATATAACAGATATAGGACTAGTACATCTATCAACGCTGATAAACTTGAAATCACTTAATTTAACTAGATGTTATAAAATAACATATGTAGGACTAGTACATTTATCTGATTTAAATAACTTAGAAATTTTTTTATAATATATATATATAATGGATTATAAAAATAAATATAACAAATATAAAAATAAATATTTACAACTAAAAATTCAATTAGGTTCTGCTAAAACTATTAATGATGTTTCTGCTATTACTATTGATACTGTAATGCAAGCAGTTCCAATTTTATTACAATTTTTAACATTTGATGACTTTTATAATTATATAATTACATCAAAAAGTACTATAAAATATTTAACAGATCCAAGTCTTTTAAAAAATAATATTATTAACGAATTAAATATACTCTCAGATGATACATTTGAAAAAGTATACAAGTTTTCAAATAATATATTACCTGTTATTAATTTAACTATACATATAAATATTGATGATACAGAATTAGAAGCTATATTATCAAGATGTAATTTAAAAAAATTAGAAACACTTAATTTATATAAATGTTTTAATATAACCAATGCTGGACTTGCATATTTATCCAATCTAATAAACTTGAAAATGCTTGATTTAAAAGAATCTTATAAAATAACTGATACTGGACTTGCGCATTTATCTAACTTGACAAATTTAAAAACACTTAATTTAAATAATTATTATAATATAACAAATATTAGATTTTTATCCAATTTGACAAATTTAAAAATACTTAATTTAGCGGACTGTAGTAAAATAACAGATGCTGGACTTTTACATTTATCTAATTTAAAAAACTTAGAAACACTTGATTTAACTAGATGTTATAAAATAACAGATGGTGTACTTGCATATTTATCTATCTTAAAAAACTTGGAGACACTTAATTTAGCTAGATGTGTAAAAATAAGCAATTCTGGATTTTTACATTTATCTAACTTGATAAACTTGAAAACACTTGATTTAACTTCCTGTGAAGAAATAACAAATACTGGACTTGTAAATTTATCAAACTTTACAAACTTGAAAACACTAAATTTAACATTATGTAATAAAATAACAGATACTGGACTTCTAGATTTATCTAATTTAAAAAACTTGGAGACACTTGATTTAACTAGATGTTCCAAAATAACAGATATTGGTCTTAAATATTTATCTAACTTGACAAATTTAAAAACACTTGATTTAGGGAACTGTGATAAAATAACAGATACTGGACTTGTAGATTTATCTAATTTAAAAAACTTGGAAACACTTAATTTAACTGAATGTAATAATATAACAGATATTGGTCTTATACATTTATACAAATTAACAAATTTGAAAACACTTGATTTAACTGCATGTGATAATATAACAGATATTGGTCTTATACATTTATCCAAATTAACAAATTTGAAAACACTTGATTTAACTGCATGTGATAAAATAACAGATACTGGGCTTATAGATTTATCTAATTTAAAAAACTTGAAAACACTTAATTTAACTTCATGTAATAAAATAACAGATACTGGTATTTCATATTTATCTAATTTAAAAAACTTGGAGAAACTTGATTTAACTAGATGTTCCAATATAACAGATATTGGTCTTAAATATTTATCTAACTTGATTAACTTGAAAACACTTAATTTAAGTTTTTGTGAAAAAATAACAGATGCCGGACTTTTACATTTATCTAACTTGAAAAACTTAAAAACATTTTATTTGACAGAGTGTAAATACATAACTAAAGCTGGAGTTGTAAATTTAAAAAAGTTTTTAAATGGCTTAAAAATTATTAGCAAGTATAAATTATAAAAAAATTGAAATTAATAAATTATATAAAGTTTACTATAAGTTTAATGCTGCTCTGACGAAGCAAGACACGTTAAATAAAGTGTTAATTAGTCCGCAAAGTTACAAATTGTTATATTCCAATCTTCCAATTTGGAATCATCATGCGATAGTTGATGATTAGCTAGAAGAATGCATTAAAATTAGATTAAGAAATATAATAAATATATTTATTATATTAAGAAATATAATAAATATATTTTTAACAGTGTGGTCGTACTTCATACTGTTTTATTAATAAGTACAATATAATCTAAACTAGCAATAGCTCAGCAAACAGATAACATTTTACCGGTTCCAGTTCTTGAAACTAACCAACCAAACAAAAATAGCAATAAATTAGAAGATATTATTATGTATTTATTGCCATTTTTAACTTTTGATGACTTTTATAATTTATTAATTACATCAAAAAGTAGTATAAAATATTTAACAGATCCTAGTCTTTATCAAGTTAATATCAAAGAATTAATAATATATTTACTTGATACACTTAATAAATTATACAAGTTTTCAAATAACATATTACCTGTTATAAATTTAACTATAAAAATAGATATTGGAGATACAATATTAGAAGATATATTATTAAGATGTCAGTTGAAAAAGTTAGAATCACTTAATTTAACTCTCTGTTTTAATATAACCAACGCTGGACTTGTATATTTATCTAACTTGACAAACTTGAAAAAACTTCATTTACTAGGCAGTTATATAACAGATGAAGGATTTGTGTATTTAGCTAATTTAATAAACTTAAAAACACTTAATTTAATTGAATGTTATAAAATAACAAATGCTGGTCTTGTACATTTATCTAATTTAACAAACTTGAAATCACTTAATTTAAATGGATTTAATAAAATAACAAATGCTGGTCTTGCACATTTATCTAACTTGACAAACTTGCAAATACTTAATTTAACTGATACAAAAATAACAAATGAAGGACTTTTATATTTATCCAAGTTAAAGTTAACAAACTTACAAACACTTGATTTAAATAACTGTATAGAAATAATCGATGATGGGATTGTACATTTATCTAACCTGACAAACTTGCAAACACTTAATTTAAGAGAGTGTTATAACATAATCGATGATGGGATTGTACATTTATCTAACCTGACAAACTTGCAAACACTTAATTTAAGAGAGTGTTGTAACATAACAGGTGCTGGATTTATTAATTTATCCAACTTGACAAAGTTAGATAGACTTTATTTAAATAGATGTAAAGAAATAACCAACGCTGGACTTGCATATTTATCTAACTTGACAAACTTGAAAATACTTGATTTAACTTATTGTGATAAAATAACTGATACTGGACTAGTACATTTATCTAATTTGATAAACTTGGAAATACTTAATTTAAACTACTGTGGTATAACAGATAATGGACTTGCATATTTATCAAAGTTAACAAACTTGAAAAAACTTAATGTAAAAAGATGCTCTAAAATAACAGATGATGGACTTGCACATTTATCTAACTTGAAAAAGTTAAAATTAATCCATCAATAATTTAATTTATAAATTTACAAAATAATCTATTATATATGTATGATGGATTATAAAAATAAATATAACAAATATAAAAATAAATATTTACAAATAAAAAATCAATTAGGTTCTTCTATTACTATTAATGATATAATGCAATCAGTTCCAAATTTATTACAATTTTTAACATTTGATGATTTTTATAATTATATTCATACATCACAAGATAATATGCAGTATTTGCAAAATCATAATCTTTATAAAACTGATATTGTTGATTTAAATATAAAATCATCTGATATACTTACAAAAATATATGACTTTTCAACAAATCATATATTACCTGTTATAAATTTATCTATAGAAATAGATATTGATGATACAGCATTAACTGATATATTATCAAGATGTAATTTAAAGAAATTAAAAACACTTAATTTTAATAGACTTTATAAAATAACTAATGATGGACTTGCGCTATTATCTAATTTGATAAACTTGGAAATACTTAATTTAAGATTCTGTAAAATAACTAATGTTGGTCTTTTACATTTATCAAACTTGACAAACTTAAAAACAGTTAATTTAGAATCATGTGTTAATATAACAGATGATAGTCTTGTATATTTATCTAACTTGATGAACTTGGAAAGTCTTAATTTAGAATCTTGTGTTAAAATAACTGGTGCTGGATTTATAAATTTATCAAAATTAAAAAAGTTGAAAACACTTGAATTAGAAAGGTGTGAGTTAATAAATAATGATGGACTTTTACATTTATCCAAGTTAACAAATTTAAAAATACTTAATTTAAAATTCTGTGAAAAAATAACCGATAATGGACTTGTACATTTATCAAAATTGACAAATTTAGTAGTACTTGATTTAGGATTTTGTAAAAAAATAACTGGTGCTGGATTTATACATTTATCTAACTTAACAAAGTTGGAAAAACTTTATTTAAGATTCTGTAAAAAAATAACTAATGATGGAATTGCACATTTATCAAAGTTAATAAATTTAAAAATACTTGATTTAGCATTTTGTTATGAAATAACAGATGCTGGAATTAAGAATTTATCAAAGTTAATAAACTTGGAAACACTTTATTTAACATACTGCAATAAAATAACAAATGATGGACTTGAACATTTATCATCTAACTTAAAAAAGTTAAAATTAATTGATAATATTTAAGAATTCAAATAAATACTTAAAGTTTATTGTTAGTATATTTTGACCAATGTAGTTGTACTTAACAAGCACTGTTTATAAAATAAATGTACAATATAATTCTAACTAGCAATAGTTAAGTACGAGTATATTGATAAGTTATAAAATCCCAATTATAATCATTCATATTTCCTTTATAAATTCTTAATCGAGAATTATTACATAATATTTTTGGTTTTAACTTATAAATACTTATGTTATATTGTATAGTTCCATTTTTATAAGTAATTATGTTTACAATCATAGTGTCATTATCAATAAATTGATTTTTTCTATCTAAAATTAAACTATTATGTTGATTGTAAAATTCATATTCATATCTTTTATTAGAAGAATAACTAGTTCCTAAGAAAGAATAATATGGTTTTGGATTAGCAACTAGTTTAATTATGATATTTTCAAGCATTTTGTATCTTTCATCTTCTTTTAGAAAAATAGATGTTAATTTACCTTTTCTTATGATAAATTGTGGATTAAAACAAAGTATGTAATCAATAATAGCTTTTGGTAATTTAGAGTAAATAATATGCATTATTATATCTTTTTTTAAAGTATATAGTTAAAATACGTATTAATCTATAATAAAAAAAATTGAATTTTATTTATTATAGAATGCCTAATAATAAACAATACTACTATAATATAAAACATTATAGTAATATTAATATAAATTGTTACAATGGAACAAGCATATACCTTTTACAAAAAAACTACTGATAAATCGGCAGTTAATTTAAAAAAAACTGATGAATTAGTTAATTTAAAAAAAACTGATGAATTAATAAAATCTGATAATATATCTGATAATATATCTGGCGGCGTATATCAATTTAAAAAAAAATCAAGTGAGCCAGATAATAAATTATTAGAATCAAATAAATTAGATTTTAATAATATTAATTTTCCGGAATTAGGAACTTTAAAAAATCCTCAGATTAAAAAAGTATCATGTTGGGGTAATAAAAATGATATAGAAAAAATAAAAGAACCATTTACAGATGTACAAGTAATTCCTAAAAAAGATATACCACCTTTATTTAATAAAGTAAGAAAAGAAAAAATTAAATATTTAGATGAAGATGATGAAGATTATGAAGATAATTATAATTATAATGATGGTGATTCAGATGATGAATATAAAATTTCTAATCTTTGTGATGATTATGGTGATTCTGACTAAATATTAAATTATTATTTAAATATGAATTATTAAAAAAATTGATATTTAAAGTATATACAAGTAAATATAAGATATATAAATATGAATACAAAAAAATGTCATGCAAATTTGAATAAAAAATTAGATGATAGTAAATCATCAATATCCAACACGGCTAAAATGAATACAAGTCAAAAACCTTTTACAACAGACACTTGGGAAGATGCAACTGAAGCTGATTCTAAAGTGAATTTAAATAAAAAATTAGATGATAGTAAATCATCAATATCCAAAACGGCTAAAATGAATACAAGTCAAAAACCTTTTACAACAGATGCATGGGAAGATGCAGATGCTGAAACTATATTTAATAAAAAAATAAATGATTCAACAACAGATGCATGGGAAGAAGATACAAAAAAAGAAGAAACAGAAGTAATAAATGAAGAAATTAATAAAAAAGAAAATGATATTAAAACTGCAAAAAGTTTTGATGAAATGAATATACCAAATGAAATTTTAAGAAGTATTTATGCTGCTGGTTATGAAACTCCGGCAACATGTCAACAAGTTATTCCTGAATTAAGAGAAAGTTTTCGAGACGCAATAATTTCTGCTCAAGCAGGTTCTGGTAAAACTTTATTATTTTCAATAGTAGCATTATGTGCAGTAAATGTACAAATCAAAAATGCTCAAGTAGTAATTTTATCACCAACAAGAGAATTAGCATTACAGACATTTGCTGTAATCTGTTCAATTGCAACATATAGTAATGTTTCAATTGCGCTTCATAGAGGAGTTGGTACTAAAACTAAAAAAGAAGATATTTCACCACTTTTATCAAAAACAATAAAATCAGAAAGTTACATGTCATTTGGTGTAGTAAAAGAAGGCTTAGAACAAATAATTGTAGCTACTCCAGGTAAATTATTTGATATAATCACAAACGAAAAAGGAATTAAAATTGGGAATGGAAACATAATTTCAAAAATTAATATGAAATTTATTTCTATGTTTATTATGGATGAAGCAGATGAGTTATTATCTCCCCATAATGAATTTCAAGATTTAATTGGAAAGACTTTTTCAAATATTCCAACAATTGATTATACTCAAAAGATAATTGTTTCTGCAACTATTACACCAAGTGTAATAGATATTTGTGATCGAATTTTAGTAAATCCACTTAAAATATTAATTAAAAAAGAAGAAGTACCTTTAACTGCAATTAAACAATTCTATGTTGCTCTTGTACAAGAACAAGATAAACTAGATTGTCTTTTAGATATTTATAAAAATGCTACTATTGGTACAGCTATGGTATTTACTAATCAGGCTGCAAAAGCTGAACATATCAATAATGTTTTAAAAGAAGAAGGATTTACTGTAGCATTTATTCATGCAAGACTACCACAATTTGAACGTGATAATATTATGAAAGATTTTAGATCAGGAAAAATTCGTATTTTAATTACAACTGATTTACTTACAAGAGGAATTGATGTACAAAGTGTCTCAGTTGTTTTTAATTATGATCTACCGACAACAATGGAAAACTATATTCATAGAGTTGGTAGATGTGGTAGATTTGGAAAAATAGGTGTTGCTATAAATTTTGTAATTGAAACATATAATTCAAAACCAAAAGATATTGTAATAATTGAAAAGCATTACAATATCGAGATTAAACCTTTACCTGCAAGTTTAGAAGCTTTAACAAGAATTTAATTATTTTATTTGTTAAAAATTATTATATTATATTATTTTATTTTATATTGACATGGAATTACTGATAAATTAGATCAAATAATATTAAAATTAAATTTAATAATCTTAATTTTCCAAAATGACGATGAAGATTATGAAAATAATTATGACGATTCTGATAATAAATATTTTATTTCTAAATTTTGTGAAGATGATAATTATGATTCTGACTAAATATTAAATTATTATTTAAATATGAATTATTAAAAAAAATTGATATTTAAAGTATATATATATATGCAAGTAAATATTAGATATATAAATATGAATACAAAAAAATGTTATGCAATTTAAATAAAAAATTAGATGATAGTAAATTATCAATATTAAACACGGCTAAAATGAATACAAGTCAAAAACCTTTTACAACAAACACTTATGAAGAATCAGATGCTGAATCTACAGTGATTTTAAATAAAAAATTAGATGATAGTAAATTATCAATATTAAACACGGCTAAAATGAATACAAGTCAAAAACCTTTTACAACAGAAGTAATAAATGAAGAAAATGATATTAAAACTACAAAAAGTTTTGATGAAATGAATATACCATCTGAAATTTTAAGAAGTATTTATGCTGCAGGTTATGAAACTCCAGCAACATGTCAACAAGTTATTCTAGAATTAAAAAAAACTTCTCGAGATGCAATAATTTCTGTTCAAGCAGGTTCTGGTAAAACTTTATTATTTTCAATATTAGCATTATGGTCAGTAGATGTAAATATTAAAAATGCTCAAGTAGTAATTTTATCACCAACAAGAGAATTAGCATTTCTAACATTTAATGTAATCTGTTCAATTGCAACATATAGTAATGTTTCAATTGCGCTTCATAGAGGAGTTGGTACTAAAACAAGTATAAAATCAAACAGTTATATGACATTTGGTGTAGCAAACGAAGGTCTAGAACAAATAATTGTAACTACTCCAGGTAGATTATTAGATATAATCACAAATGAAAGAGGAATTAGAATTTCAGAAGAAAAGTCAATTTCAAAAATTAATATGAAATTTATTTCAATGTTCATAATGGATGAAGCAGATGAATTATTATCTCCTCATAATGAATGTCAAAATGCAATTGCAAATATTTTCTTAAATATTCCAACAATTGAATATAGTCAAAAGATTATTTTTTCTGCAACTATTACACCAGATATAATAGAAATTTGTGACCAAATTTTAGAAAATCCACTTCAAATATTAATTAAAAAAGAAGAAGGAGCTTTTACTGCAATTAAACAATATTATGTTGCTCTTGTACAAGAACAAGATAAACATAATTGTCTTTTAGATATTTATAAAAAAGAAGAAGATCCTTTAACTGCAATTAAACAATATTATGTTGCTCTTGTACAAGAACAAGATAAACTAGATTGTCTTTTAGATATTTATAAAAATGCTACAATTAATACATCTATAGTATTTACTAATCAAGCTGCAAAAGCTGAACATATTAATAATGTTTTAGAAAAAGAAGGATTTGCTGTTGCATTTATCAATGAAAGATTACAACAATCTGAACGTGATTCTATTATGAAAGATTTTAGATCAGGAAAAATTCGTATTTTGATTACAATTGATTTACTTGCAAGAGGAATTGATGTACCAAGTGTTTCAGTTGTTTTTAATTATGATCTGCCAACATCAATGGAAAACTATATTCATAGAATTAGTAGATGTGGTAGATTTGGAAAAATAGGTGTTGCTATAAATTTTGTAATTGAAACATATAATTCAAAACCAAAGGATATTGTAATAATTGAAAAGCATTATAATATCGAAATTAAACCTTTACCTGCAAATTTAGAAGCTTTAACAAGAATTTAATTATTTTATTTGTTAAAAATTATTATATTATTTTATTTTATATTGACATGGAATTATATAGAGATATAGATATTCAAGCAATTACTGATAATTTAGATCAAATAATAGAGGATGCAAATAATATTAAAAAAAAAACTCTAGAACCTACAATCGATGAATGCTTGGAAATAAAAGAAGTTATAAAAGATTTTATAATGAAAAAAAAAAGAATCATTTATGGAGGAACTGCATATAATGAATTAATCAAATTAAAAAATAAAGAAGATGCTATATATAAAGAAAATGACTGTAAAGATATTGAATTTTATACTCCAAAACCAATTGAAGATGGTATGGAATTAGCAAATATATTACATGATAAAAAATATAAATATGTTCAATTTAGACAAGCTATGCATGCTGAAACTTATACTATTTTTGTAAATTTTGAACAATATTGTGATATGTCTTATATTCCATCTAATATTTATTTAAACATGCCAGTTATAAATATTAGTGGATTACAGTATTCTTCACCTATATGGATATTAGTTGATATATTAAGACAATATAATGATCCAATTACATCATATTGGAGATTAAAAGATAAAACTTTTTTTAGAGCAAATGTATTAATTAAAAATTATCCATTAGATTTTAAAATTATAGAAGAAAAAAATAATGATACTAAATATGATGATATTAAAAAAGAAATTTATAAAAAAATAGTTTCTTTACATACTATAATTTTTATAGGATCAATAGCAGAAACATATTATTTAAATAGATCTAGTAAAATTAATACATCAAATTTAGAAATTATTTCAATTAATTATTTTAATGATATAAAAATAATTAATAATATTATTTCAGATATTCTTGGATCAAAATATAAGAATATTATTATTAATTCTTATAAACCTTTTTTTCAATTTAGAGATCAACATATTGAATTTATTTTAGATAATATTATTTTATTAAAAATTTATGGTTCAAATCATAAATGTATTCCTTATAATTTATTACATCTTACAAAAAATGATAGTTTATTAATTCAATCTATTCAATTAGGTGGTTATTTTATAAAAGTTAAATCTAAACATACTGGTGCTGGTGCTAGTACTAGTGCTAATATTATTAATAAAAATAATGTAGAAAATACAATTAAAATAGCTACATTTATGGTACTATTTCAAAGTATCTTAGTAGAAAGACATTTTTTATATATTTGTAGATCTGAAAAATATAAAATATATGAATCAAAATTAGGTAAACTTTTAAAAATTAGAAATGAATATCTTACTGAAAAATCTTTAACTGTTATTGATTCAACACCATATAAAGAATTTATAATTAGATGTTCTGGTGAAACTATTGATCAAGGTAGAGAATTTAGACTAGGACTAGTTAAAAGAAAAGCAGTTGGTTCTAAATTATTATTTACATATGATCCAAATGGTAAAAAAGATTATAAAGTACCCGAGTATAAATTTGAAAATACATCTGGAAATTTAGATAAATCTGATATAAAAAAATTATTTCATTAATTTATCCATGATTATTTCCGATAATAAATTTATTTTCAAAAAATAATGTATCTTCTTTATATGAAAGATCATCCATAGTATTATAAATAAAATTAAATAAATAAGTAATAAAAGAAATAAATAATAATAATAAGATCATTAATATTATTATTATTATATAAACTTTAAATTATTTTATAATAGATATATTATAAGAAAAGTCATTAAAATTTTCTGCCATAAAAATTTTTCTATATTTTTCACCACCAATTTTAGATAATTTTTCTTGATAAAATTTTTTTCTTTGATTTAATGAGTGAATATTAAACCATATTTCTCCTTCAATACTTGATTTAAAAATATGCAATGAAGATGATAACATTTTTTTATCAGATTCTATCAACATTTTTATTTTATCATTAAATTTATTTTCAAAAAAAGATAATAAATCTACATTAAATATATTTGAGAAGTGTGTCAAGTTATCAACTACTATTTTATAAGTTTTTTTTATTAATTTATAATCTTTTTTAAGAATAAATTTATATAAAATTTTATCTATTAAATTATTAATTTCTTCAAATTCTTCATTTAATACTAATGATACAAAGTTAAATAACATTAGTACTGGTAAATTGTAATACATACATAATCTATTTGATTCAATATGAAAATTATATTTTTGACAAAATATTTTTGATCTAATATTTAAATTACCTTGCTTATCAATATAAAAACAATTAATATCATTATATTTTTTTTCTTTTTTACATAAATAATCATCTTCATCATCACATATATAATTATATCTTTTTTTATATTTAATTCTTTCTATTTTACTTCTACAAATTGGACATGATAAAATATTATGTTCAATTCTAACAGTTTTATAACAATATTGATGAAATGGATGATCACATCTAGGCCATTTTACAATTTTATCATCAATATTAAAATTTTCAAAACAAATAGAACAACAATCATCTATATTTTTTTTTAAAATGAATGTACCATCTTCTAAAGGATATTTACTAGTATCAATATTATTTCCAAAGTTAAATTTATCAACAATTCTTTTATTTTCACGAATTATACAAAGCACCATTATTGACTGAATATGTTATTGTAAATTCAAAAAAATAAAATATCAATTTTTTATTAAATAAAAAATTGATATTTTATACTTATATAAAGATTTATATAATTATAAATAATATAATGTCAATATCTCCATTAATAATTATTCCTTATAATACTGTTAATGTACTAGTTAATGCATCTGATATATCAAATTTATTAAGTAAATTTGGGATTGACAATTTAAAAGTTAAAAATCTATCTCATTTTCAAGAAGCTTTTACTCACAAGTCATATATTAAAAAAGAATATTTTAATATTCATGCACATATTCTTAAACAAGAAAAAGATAAATTATTTAATGTAATTGATCTTCAAGAATCTTCTAATGAAAGACTTGAATTTCTAGGTGATACTGTTATTAAATGTGTTATTGCTAGTTATTTATTTAAAAGATATTATGAAGAAGATGAAGGTTTTATGACACGTTTAAAAACAAAATTAGAAGATACTAAATCTCTTGCAAAATATGCAAGACGTTTAGGATTAGAAACATTTATGTTAGTATCAAAACAGATTGAAGATAATAATGGAAGAAATTCGGATAAACTTTTAGAAGATACTTTCGAGGCATTTATTGGCGCTCTTTATGAAGATCAAGGTTTTTCTATATGTAAAACATTAATGGATATTTTGTTAGAAACTGAAATAGATTATGCTGAAATTTTATATAAAGATACTAATTATAAAGATAGATTATTAAGATTTTATCATTCTAATAAATGGTCTCATCCAGTATATGTTTTAATAAAAGAAGAATCTACTGTTAATAAAAAACTATATACAATGGGTGTAAATGACCATCAAGGTAATATAGTCGCACAAGCAACAGATACTTCCAAAAAAAGAGCAGAACAAAAAGCATGTGCATATGCACTTATTAAATTTAATCAAATGTCGATAGATCAAATAGAAGATATTGAAACTCAAGATTTAAATTAATTTATAATATTATATATATATATGAGTATTTTTTCTGTAGATTCTTTAGTTGATAATATAGATAAAATTGTTTGTATTTATTCTTTTCAACAAAGAATATCATCTTATACTGGACCATGTATGCAAATTAGAAGAAGTTCTGATAATTCTACCCAAAATTTTTATTTTACTTCAAATGGAAATTTAGATTATAATAATTTATTATCTTGGATAGGTAATTCAAATGCTTCCTTAGTTATTTGGTATGATCAAACTGTTAAAGATAATTTATCAATGACTACTGATACAGGCAGACAACCACGAATAACAACATCACCAGGAGTATTATCATTAACATCTAATGGAATATTAAAACCATTGTGGTTAAATAATTCTTATTTAATTGCAAATAATCAAAAAACAAATAATAAACATGTATTTGTTAAATCTTCATTTACACCAGGTTCTTATACTTTCTTATTATCAAGTACAAACAGTTCTTCTGATTTTCACAATGGAGTTGAACAAAGTCCCCAATTATTATTTGATACTACAACAAATAATTGGGGTAGTACAGAGGTATCAAATGCTACTATATATATTAATGGTATAGAAACAAATAAAAATTCCATACCATATAGTTCACCATTGCGATTAGTTGAATTAATTCTAACAGGTACATCTACACAATGGAATAATTTAGGTAATGAAAGAAATTATGATAATCGACTTGCTAATGGAAGTACTTGGGTAGAAGTTATTATTTTTAATACTACATTAACAGCAAATAATAGGTTTTTATTAGAATCATATTTGATTAATGAAATTAGTACTATTAGTTATTCAATAATACCAACATTAAATATAGTTATAGGACCTAATATTAATTTAAGTGGGGTTAATTTAAGTGGGGTTAATTTAAGTGGGGTTAATTTAAGTGGGGTTAATTTAAGTGGGGTTAATTTAACTAATGCAATAACAGGACCTTTAGCAGCCTTTCCATCAACTCTCCCATCTATAAGCTATAAAAATATTACAACTAATTCTGGTAAATATATTATTGGACCTTATATTAATTTATCTAATTTTGATTTAAGTGGTGTTGATTTATCTGGTGTTGATTTATCTGATGTTAATTTAACTAATACAAAAACAGGACCTTTAATTAATTTTCCATTAATTTTACCAAATAATAATTATAAAAATATAACTGACACTATAATATCTGATTTAACTACAATTACATTTAATGAAGGTTCAAATGTTAATTTTACTCAAATAGGTATAAATAAAAACATAACTAGTGCTTATTATTATGATAGTAATTATAATTCGAATAGTAGTTCAAATGTTACTTTAATAGTTAAAAATAAATATGAGGAATGGTTAAATAATAATAATATTACTTTTATTGCAAATAATGCTACTTTAAGTGATACCCTTTATGGTAGACAAAAAATATTATATATAAATTTTACAAATATTTTTAAAAATAAATATATAATTGGACCTTACTTAAATTTACAATCAATAGATCTTTCTGGTATTGATATTTCGAATACTGTTCTATCAAACTCGAATTTACAGTCTAGTAAATTATCTAATGCTAACTTTTCCGGATGTAATCTTTCTGGATGTAATCTTTCTGGATGTAATCTTTCTGGATGTAATCTTTCTGGTTGTGATTTAAGTGGTGTTAATTTAACTGCTTGTAATTTAAATGGTGTTAATTTAACTAATACAAAAACAGGGCCTTTAGCAGCCTTTCCTACTACCCTCCCATCTACAAGCTATAAAAATATTACAACTAATTCTGGTAAATATATTATTGGACATTATATTAATTTATCTAATTTTGATTTAAGTGGTGTTGATTTATCTAATTCTAATTTATCTAATTCTAATTTATCTAATTCTAATTTATCTAATTCTAATTTATCTAATTCTAATTTATCTAATTCTAATTTATCTAATTCTAATTTATCTTATGCAAACTTGTTTGGTGCTAATATTAATCAAACTAATTTTAGTTTTGCTGATTTATCTGGTACTGATCTTTCTAATGTAAATTTAATTGGTTCCAATTTAACTAATATTTATAATAAACCTATTCATATTGATAGTAATTGGATATTTGATCCAATCAAAAAATCTATTACTCCTGTTTTATCACAATCATTTAATAATATTATTAAAACTCAATTAGAATCTATTGGATCTAATAATACTATTATTATTTATCAAAATTCGGATACATTTATTAATAAAACAGCTCAAGTTATTACACCAGATATAGATGGACCACTTTATTATTCAAATACTACAAATGATATTAAAATTAAAATTAATGATATATCTGCTTCTGATATTAGTAATATTATAATTAGTATTGTTAATCCATCTGAAACTACATTTACATTACCTAAAATAAATAATATTGATCCTTTATTTTTATTATATTTTAAAGTATTAGATGTATCTCAAAATTCAGTAGTATCTCCTATCAAACCAATTATAATGGATATTAGTGTAAATACAAATTCAAATTTTGTTGCATTATACAAGTATATAAATTCTTCATTTGATCAAAATAATTATGTTTTAGGATCAAAACAAACATCTGATTTATCAACTAATATTTATAAATTTAATTTTACTTCTAATTCTGATTATATTGCAGTACCATTAAATAGTATTACTGTATTAACAGGAGGTGATCCACATATCAGACCAATATTAGGACCACAATATATATTACCTAATGATATAAAATATGTTTGTTTATTAGATGATCAAATGATTAATTTAGTAATAAATGCACATGTTAGAATGATGACAAAATCTGATTTTGTGAATCCAATATTTGCTCGAGATAGTTGGTGTGATTCAAGAAAATTAAATTATTTATATAATTATTCATATTATAGAGAGATATATATAAGTATAGAAGGAGAGTCAATCTATATCAATCCAGATACATTAGAAGTAAGATCATCAAATCTAACAAATAAAATAAGATATATAATAACAAAACCAAAAAAAGGAATATATTCATTAATTCATAAAATGATTTATCCAATATTTGAAACAACAAGAGTATTAAAAGTATTTGTGGATAAATATATAATAACAATAATGTCAGATATAACAACAGATGAAAGACATTATATAAATCTAGAATATTATGGTACTAATAATATAACTGGATGTAATGGTGCATTTATATCTCAAACAAAGACATTTATAATGGATGACATAGAAGGTACAAATATGGATTATTATTACAAAGATTTTAAAGCGTACATAGAGAGTTTAAGGCAATCACTTTAAAAAATTGTTTATTAATTATTCTGATTATAATTGATTAAATATCATAAAAATGGAAGAAATAAAGACAAAACTAATAAAATATCTTAAAGAAAATGATGTTTATTCAGAAAATGATTTTAAAAATACATCGCATGGAGATATTTGTATAGAATTAGGTAAATTCTGTAAAATAATAGATAAAACTCCAAAGATAGATAAAACAAAAATAAAAAAATTAATGTCAAATTTTGATTATATTTTATTATCAGATGCAGGTGAATGTCTTAAAGAAATGACAGATGTTAGAAATTATTATTTAGTTGATTTACAGGAAATTTTTGGTTTATTAAAAACATTTGAAACAAATGGTTTTAACTTAATTAAACATCGAAAAATAGATTTATCAGGTCAATCAATATTTACTTATTCTTTATGGAAAATAATTAATAAGTATTTCCCAGATCTGTTTATTAAAATTGAAGAAAATTTTTTGCTAAGATTTGATAAAAATATAATTATAAACCAAAATAAAGGACCACGTGTTGATATTATTATTGAGAAAATTGATATTGTTATTGAATATGATGAAGCTCAACATAGTGTATTTGAACATGAAGAAAAAGATAATAGTAGAGATAATGCAATTAGAGGTCATGGTTATGAAGTATATAGATTTACGGAAGGAAAAGATCCTATTAAATTTTATAAAGATTTAATAGATAAAATAAAGGATCGTTATATTCTTTTTAATCCAAATAAGTATGGTGAATGGATTGTTGATTATTTTGTTAGAAATAAATTAGGTAGTAAAAATATGATATCTCTATTAACTTCTGAACAAGTAACTGATATTATTACTAAAGTTCCATCTGATGAGATTGGTAATACTCCTAGAAATATTAGATTAAAAAAAAATATTTTTGAATGGTTAGATATAAAAGAAATATCTGAACAAAAAAAAATTAGGTTATTACTCGATGATATTGATGGTAGCTACGAAGAAGAAGATGATGATATAATATTATCACCAAATACATTTGAGAAATTATTAGGAAGGATTGATGCAAATGAGTATGAAAATATATCTCATATTAGAGATTGTTATATAAAGATTAAGAATAAATTTATGGAAAGAATGTATACAGATATTATAAAATTTGTAGATTTAAGAGAGTTACAAAAATCAACACTTAGTTTTGTAATTAATCAAGCATATGAACGTGGAGAAAAAGATTGTTGTTCCAAATATAAAGATTTACAGAAAAAAAATGAGTATCTTACAGAAAAAATCAAAAATTTAGAAGATTATATTAACTCACAATTACCACATAATAAAAAAGGTTTTATAAAAGAGAATATAAAATCTGAATTATCTGAATTACAAATTGGTAAATATATTATCCCTGAAATACCAGAATTAATTTATACTGGAAATATGGATAATTATGAAGATGAATCTAAAATTGGATTATTCTATGAACTAAATAAAAAAAGATATAAAAATAAAGATATGAGAAGTTTATCAAAGTGTATAAATATTATTAAAAAAAAAATAGATAATAATACAACAGATTTTTTATATTTTGAATCAAAATATGAAAAAAATATTTATGGATGTAAAATAGAATCACAAAAAACTCAAAAAATAAATATTAAAAAAAATAATATATCTTTAGATGAATCAGATGATGATGAAATTTAAATATCTTCTAAATCTTTTCTAGTATATTCAATTAACGGATTAGACTCAATATCGCCATTAATTAATCCTTTAACAATTAATTTAAAATCACCTTTTTTTAATTTATATTTTTCAAGTTCTTTTTCAGTATAATACAAGTTATTTGCTTTCATATCTTTTTTAGATATTTTATTTTTTTCAATTGCATTAACAACACAATTGATACCTAATGGTCCAACTAAGTAGTTTTTAAATGATATACGGTATGACACTTTAATTATATATTTTACATTTTCTTTTATTAAATCTTCTAATTGATCATTTATTAAATCATTTAATTCTTTTTTAGTACTAGCTATAGTAATTTCTGAAATTTTACTTCCAATCATTTTATAAGCTTGATAATAATTATTATTACTATCAAACTTTTCTTTTAAAGATTCTAAATATTCTATAATTTCTTTTTTCATTATAATAATAATTTATTTTTTTTTAAAAATATTAAATAAACAATTAAAAAAAGAATAAATGTTACTTTCTATTTTTGGAAATGATGCTTCTAATGATGTTCCTAATAAAAATATTGATGTATCAATCACATATTGTGCGTCATCTTTTAATTCATCTGGAATTGGTAAAATGTTTGATTTTAATAATGAATCTAATATATATTTAATAATTGAAAGCATATTTAGATTTTTATCAGATTTTATTTTAACAATGTGTGAAACTAACATAACTAAATGTGGAAGATCTTTTAGATCTATTTTATTATCATTAATAATTGCATTTATGCTTTGTTGAATTTGTAGTAATATTTGATTTTGACTACCATCATTTAAAAATTTACTGATAAAATCAATTTCAGCAACTGTAAGATTTAATTCTATAGAAGTATTTGGTAATAAAGCTGTTATTATTGATTCCATATCAATTGATTGTCGTGAAATATTTGAAAGATTATTAATTTCAATTGATTCTCGTGAAATAATACTCATTATCTATATAATATATATTAAGATAATTTTTATTACACTTTAATGTATTAAATTTATATGCTAAAAAAATAGTAATCTGTTAAAAATAAAAATGAAAAATATATCATCTAATTTTTGAAATTTAATTTTTTAAAAAATTTTTAAAAATAAAAAAAATCTCTCTCTCTCTCGCTAAATCTTTCTGCAAAAAACATAATTTCTTCTGTCGT
>Ga0209550_10001213_pt1 | contig 24893 bp, 22 predicted proteins | sample LauGreSuBDMM15SN_2_FD_187567 | JGI IMG/M metagenome (GOLD analysis project Ga0209550, IMG submission 187567) | Freshwater lake microbial communities from Lake Michigan, USA - Su13.BD.MM15.SN (SPAdes) (version 5) | ecosystem: Environmental > Aquatic > Freshwater > Lake | place: Lake Michigan... | reverse complement strand
CCAACGGTCCTGCGACCACTGATTAGCACCTGCTTATATGTGTGGAATAACCGGTGGCGTAGGGGTTAGTGCGCCCAGCAAATTACTTCTTGATGCTCAGCTCAAATCAATTGAGCACCGCGGGCCAGATGACACAGGAAGCTACTTAAACCAAGGTATTAGCTTGGGTATGTGCCGCCTAGCCATTGTTGAGATCGCCTCAGGTAAACAACCAGCATCTGATGCTACTGACACGATAAACATTGTCTGGAACGGTGAAATCTATAACTACCGCGAACTGCGCTCAGAACTTAAACAACGGGGAGTCCACTGCAGAGATTCCAGCGAATCAGAGGTCGTAATTAATCTTTATTTAGAGTTCGGTCTTGAGTTCATCAACAAACTAAACGGTATGTTTGCAATTGCTATTCATGATGCTCGAGATAATTCACTTCACTTAATTCGCGATCGCATGGGTAAAAAGCCATTGTGGATTTCGCAATTAACTAACGGAACACTATTTTTCGCTTCGGAGGTTCGAGCGTTAATGTTGGCCCGTCCAGATCGAACACTGCGCACCGATATGGTCGCCGAAGTCATGCAATATGGGTATATCAATTCGCCTAATTCTGCCTTCAATGAAATTTCTCAAGTTCCTCCAGCATCAGTTCTGACCTGGCGTGAAGGCAAGACAAGCATAAAAAAGTATTGGGAACCAGATTTTGATACAAAAGTACAAATCCCATATGAAGAGGCATTGGAAGTTACCAAGAAACTAATTCAAGAGTCAGTAGAGCGTCGATTGATCTCTGAGCGCCCTCTTGGGTCCTTCTTAAGCGGTGGGTATGACTCGACCATTGTTACCGCCTATATGGCCAAGTTAATGAAGGAGAAAGTTCAAACCTACTCAATTGGTTTTCACAGCGCTCAATTTAATGAAGCCCACCATGCAAAACAGGTGGCCAACTACCTTGGCACAAACCATCACGAAGAGATTCTCAGCCCAGATCCAGCTTTAGTTGTTGAAAAGATCTCTCACGTACTAGACCAACCATTTGCCGATTCTTCAATTGTGCCTACGTATTTATTGGCTAAATTCGCTCGTGAAAAATTGATTGTGGCGCTAGGCGGGGACGGTGGCGATGAGGTATTTGGTGGGTATGACCGTTACTTAGCAGCGCCTGTTATGCAACGACTTAATCCACTGTTAGGGCTAGCCCGCTCCGGATTGAAGTTTGCTGGACTACAATCCTTTGGCAACACACGCAAAATCAATCGCGTTGGCTCACAACTTTCACCCAAGGAATCGTTAGCAGCTAGATATAGCTCAATTTTATCTCTAACTCAACCTCATGAATTAACAGCATTGTTGAATTCAAGCTTTCAATGCAAAGCGGCAGAGGATTCTCGCAAGCAACAGTTTAATTCTGGCAAATATTCATCTTTTGATCGAATGATTCGCTCAGACCTAGATGCCTACTTGCCAGGTGACTTGTTAGTAAAAATTGATATTGCAACCATGGCTAACAGCCTTGAACTCAGATCACCGATGCTAGATGTGAACGTTATCGAATGGGGGTTATCTCTTCCTCGTAAATACAAGATAAAGGGATTTGAAACCAAACACATTCTTAAAGATGTTGCGCGTTCATTTGTTCCTGCCGAGCTTATTGATCGCCCAAAGATGGGTTTTGGAATCCCTAGGGCTGAATGGCTGCGGACCGGAATGAAAGAGTTAGTTATTGACACACTTACCGATACAACAGCCACGCAGCGTGGTTGGTTTAATTCAAGTGAAGTTTCAAAAGTAATTGACACTCATATGGCTGGCGAAGATAAGGACAACCTTATCTGGCCTATATTGATGCTCGAACTATGGGCTAGGACTTGGCTCGACTAGATAAAAGTTTCTTGTAGAGCTCTTCATGGTCATGCACTAAGCGTTTAACTCCAAAATTAGACAAGGTGAACTCTTGGGCTGCAGCGCCCAATTTAGTGCGCAAACCCTTGTCATTTACTAGTTTTTCTAGGGCATCAGCAATTTCCGCCACATCCAACCCAGTAACAATTCCTGTCACGCCATTTAAGACAACTTCGGGCACAGATCCAACATTTGTTGTAACCACAGGAAGTCCTGCCATACCTGCTTGAATCAAACTTAACGGAGTACCTTCATTGTCACTTGTTAGGGCAACCATGTCAGCAGATGACAAGATCCTTTCGATATCGCTCTGCCAACCAAGAATCGTGACTGGCAAATCTTCCTGCTTGATTCTTTCTCGGCACATATCCAACAGTTCACCATCGCCAGCGATAAAGAAATCTAAAATAACACCACGCTTCTTTATTTCACTAACAACATCCAAGAATCTATCAGGACGTTTAATTTGAGTTACTCGCCCAATAAATGCGCACTGAAGATTGTTAGCGGGCAAGGCAAGAGCAATTCGTGAATCCTCGCCAAAAGGTAATTTTCCAATTGCTAATCCAGGTGGCATCAATCCAAATTTATCTTTAGTGCCAATCCCTGCATTCAGTAGATCTTGTCTCACCTTGTCGCCAACAGCTAGCAGCTGGTGGGTAAAAAGTGCTAAGAATTTTTCAGCAATTACAACTAGTGATTGCTTAAACGACCCAAAATATCCATTAAGCAAATGCCCATGAAAAGTGTGCACGCGAATTGAATGTTGCAATGAAATAATTGACGCAATACGGCCCAAGAATCCTGCCTTAGCAGTATGTGTGTGAATCACATGAGGTTTGAAATTTCGAATCTCATTAACCAGGGAGAAAAATGCCTTTAAATCTCCACCCAAACTAACTCGCCGACCAAAGCCTTGAATTTGAACAGCTTTTACATCTGTTGCAACCGTGTCTAAATAATCTGCTTCATCGACAGCGCAATAACCTGTATACAAACGTTGGTCGAATTCAGTTGTATTAAATCCTCGCATCAATCCTGAAACCTGAACTGCCGGGCCACCGACATTCATACGGGCAATAATGCGCATTACCCGAATCGGGTGCTCGATTGGTCGATTCACGAGCCAATACTCTCCTACGTTGTGGGCAAAGATCCGATTAAACCCAGTCAGGTAAACGAGCATATATTTCTATTCAGAGCCGTTAGGATGGCATACGTGAGCGCCCAAAGGACCCAAACACTGGCCATTATCGGACAAGGCTATGTGGGTCTGCCATTGGCCATGGCTGCTGTTGACGCCGGATGGACCGTAATCGGGGTGGATAACTTTGCGGCCAAAGTGGCTCAAATCAACGGGGGTTCAAGCCCCGTTGAGGACGTTTCCGACAAACAGTTGCAAGCGGCACTATCAAGTGGTGCATATAAAGCAACCATTGACTTTTCTGAGGTTGTGCTAGCTGCGGTTATAACAATATGTGTTCCTACTCCACTAGATGACAAACGAGAACCAGACCTCACTCTATTGCGGAGCGCTGCAACAGGTATTGCCTCATTTGTTTCAAATGAAACTTTAGTAGTGAATGAATCCACCACTTACCCAGGCACCTTGCGCGACATCATTATTCCTATAGTCAATAAAAATAAGCCTAAAACCAGTGAGAGTGTTTACTTTGCAAGCGCACCGGAGCGAGTAAATCCAGGAGATCCAGTCTGGAATCAAAAGAATACTCCACGCCTTGTTGGAGCAATCGATACCGAGTCACAAGTTCGAGCGCTCGCCTTTTATAATTCGATTTGCGATGCAGCTGTATCTGTTTCAACACCTGAAGTTGCCGAAGCGGCTAAGTTATTGGAGAACACTTTCCGACTTGTGAATATTGCCTTGATTAATGAGTTCACACAATTGTGTTCTGTAAATGGTATAAATGTTCATGAAGTCATTGATGCTGCTTCTTCCAAGCCATACGGCTTCATGCCTTTCAGGCCAGGCGTTGGTGTTGGTGGCCATTGCATTCCAGTCGATCCTTTGTATTTAACATGGTGGGCTAGACAGGGTGGAGTCCAAGCAAAGTTTGTGGAATCAGCAGCTTCAATTAATCATGCGATGCCAAAATATGTAGCAGAGCGTGCACTGAGTCTGGTGAATCCAGAAATCAAAAATCCCAAAGTATTAATTCTCGGTGTCGCCTATAAACCTGGAGTTGGTGATGTCCGTGAGACTCCAATATCTGAGCTTCGCGATCACTTAAATTCCCAAGGTGCTGTGGTTGCTTGGCATGACCCGCTGGTACCGATATGGGAAGGCTCAGAACCAGTTGACTTAAGCTGGGGCTGTAATCTTGCAATCCTTGCTACGAAGCAACCCGGCATGGATGTTGAACAATTAATTAAAAGAGGCATTCAGATTTTGGACTGCACAAACTCATTAAAGGGCCTTACTGGGGTTACTTCCCTCTAAGAATGCTTCTTCATTTCATCAGAGATGTCTGAAATTATCATTGAAAGATCTCGCTGAGGCTTCCATCCCACTAATTGATTAATTAAATCAATGTTAGGAACACGACGTTCCATATCCTCAAAACCATCCCCATAGGCTTCAGAGTATGGGACGTAGACGATTTCACTCTTTGACCCAGTTTCATTAATAATCTTTTTTGCGAGATCATTTATCGAAATTTCGTAGTCATTGCCTATGTTGATAACTTTGCCGACAGTGTTATCAGCAAATGCGAGAGCAAACACTGCATCAATCACATCAAACACGTGCGCAAAGCATCGTGTTTGGTTGCCATCACCATAAATCGTAATTGGCTCGTTCGATAAAGCTGATTTAACAAATCTTGGAACAACCATTCCGTATGCGCCGAGTTGGCGCGGACCAACTGTATTAAAAAATCTAACTATACGTGTTTCTAATTGTTTTTCAACAAAGTAAGCGTAAGCGAGTGACTCATCTATTGCTTTTGCTTCGCTATATGACCAACGTAACGTGACCGGACTTCCAAGAATTCGATCATCGCTTTCCTTAAGTGAGTCAGAGAAATTCTTTCCGTATACTTCACTGCTGCTTGTTAAGAAAACTGGGGTTTTTGTGGCAAATGCACATTCAAGAACATTCTCAGTACCTCGAATATTGGTAAGTAGGCTTTCTAGCGGGTTCTTGACGATATTGAATACGCCTACTGCAGCTGCGAGATGAAATATGTAATCAGATTCATTTATCAGTGGATTCAAAATCCGTGTATCGAGAATGGAGCCTTTAATAAATTTGAACGCATCGACATCTTTCAGTCGCCCCAAATTTGAGGCATGACCAGTGGAGAAATTATCGATAGCAGTGACGTTGTGGCCTTCGTTCACTAAACGTTCGCACAAATGGGACCCAATGAATCCTGCTCCACCAGTCACTAAAATTCGCATACCCCTAGAGTACATGAGAATTACAATTTGGATTCTGTACTCTCTTGGCCGGCTTGAAGAGACTAGTTGGATAGATAGCCACCAATAATTCATTTTAGAGAGGGGAATCAATTCATTTTAGGGATGAAATACCTCTGAATTTAAATACATACTCGAATATATTAAGTACAATTTGACACATGAGTCAAATCAATTTAATGCGCTGCTACCTATGTGATTCATATAAATTAACTAGATCGCCTAATCAAAGAGCGATTAATTACGATGGAAGCATCTATTCATTTTTCAATTGTAATAAATGTGGGAGCCACTCACTCTTCCCCAAGCTAAATGGGGACAGCATTGCCAAGCTCTACTCAATGGAATATTCAGAAATATCTGATGAATTACATGAGGATGAGAGCATTAGCTATATTTCTAAATTCACAGAACTTAGGGATTACATTTTGGCTGACGCAAAATCAGGACGCAAATCATATTTAGACTACGGGTGCGGTTTTAATCCAGTTACCTTGGGAATCGCATCAAGCATGGGATTGGATTCGCAAGGTGTTGAATTCAGTAGCGACGTTGTAGCACAAGCAAACCTTATTTTTCCGGGAAGAGTTACGACGCTAGAGGAGTTTAAGAAGGCTTCGAAAGTGTTTGATTATATATTCATGGGAGACGTAATTGAACACTTGAGTGATCCTATAGCGGTTTTAAATGAAATTAGTACAAGACTGAGTAGCCATGGAGTGTTGATTGCCCAAGGTCCACTTCAAGGCGCTTTCACATTTACGCAAATGCTTGTTGGTATCAAGTCTCGACTTTTTTCAAGTAAGACTTCTAGTTTTCCGCCGTACCATGTGAGTTTGGCTAGTAGAAAAGGAATGCAGGAGGTTTTGAAAGCGGGCCAATTGGAATTGATTCACTTCGAAATATCTGAACCCCAATGGCCTGCGCCAAGTTTGAGCTCCGTTCTCAGGAAGCCTACAATTCGAGGAGTGGGCATTTTGGCTCCGAAATTAATCGATAGGGCGATTTCCAAATTCATACCAAAATATGGCACTCATTACTTTCTTGTGGCGCAAAAGCGTGCGAAATGAGGGCGGAGAAGTAATTATCAATGACAAAATCCTCCTTAAATTAGATAGAATCCATCCAGATTCGAGTAAAGCGACGTCAAGAAATTGGGGAGAACATTGAGCAAGGTTGCGCTAATAACTGGAATCACTGGGCAAGATGGATCTTATCTTGCTGAACAGCTACTTGAAAAGGGATATGAAGTTCATGGTTTAGTGAGAAGAGCGAGTACCTTTAACACGGCGCGACTGGAGAATCTTTATCAAAGCACTGAGGATTCTCAGAAAATACATTTGCACTATATCGATGCAGTTGACTCCCTTCACCTATTTAATTTAATCGAACGAATTGCCCCAAATGAGATTTACAACCTCATGGCACTTTCGCATGTTGCTCAGAGTTTTGATCAACCTGAATACGCTGCCGAGACTGCTGGCTTAGGTTTATTGAGAATTCTTGAGATTGTTCGGACGATTAAACTTGAAACTAGAATTTATCAGGCATCCACTAGCGAGCTCTTCGGATCAACACCTCCCCCTCAAAACGAAGATTCATTATTTAACCCACGAAGTCCATATGCAGCAGCCAAAAGATATGCGCACGACATGGCGCGAATTTACCGGGAAGGATACGGAATTTTTGTATCTACTGGAATTCTATTCAATCACGAATCGCCGAGGCGAAGCAGGACTTTTGTAACCAGGAAAATCACAGCTGGAGTTGCCGAGATTATTCGAGGAACACGCAAGTCTATAACTTTAGGAAATTTGGGAGCACTACGGGACTGGGGTTATGCACCAGAGTATACGGACGCAATGTGGAGAATATTGCAATTGGAAGAGCCAACTGACCTAGTTATTGCTACAGGCGTACAATTTTCTGTAAAAGAATTCTGCGAGTTTGCTTTCACTCACGTTAATCTGGAATGGGAAAAGTATGTTCGCGTTTCAGATCAATTTGTAAGGCCGTTAGAGGTTGAGTCTTTATGTGGAGATGCAAGTAAAGCGAAACAGATGATTCAATGGAATCCGCAAATCTTTGCACCAAAACTGGCACAAATAATGGTTGATGCTGATCTAAACCGCGACTCATTTCTCTTTTGAGCTGTCAAAGTATGTCAACCCAGAATTCCAAAGATTCTACTTCTGTGGAATTTCAAAAACCATCAAGTTCAAATACACCATACTCAAATAGAAAATATGCCTTTACTAATAGCACCCTAGTAGCAAGCGTGGTGCTCATCAATTACAATCAAGGTCACTACCTAGTAGAGTCGCTAAATTCAGTCATGAATCAAACATATCCAGATATTGAAATTATAGTAATAGATGGTGGTTCAAGTGATAACTCCATAGAAATTCTTAAAGAATATCCGGGAGTCAAATGGATCTCAGAGGCAGATAATAGCTCGGGACATGCATTCGCTAAAGGAGTCCAGCTAGCTAGGGGCAGTTTCATATACTTTCTAGCTTCTTCAGATGGCTTCTTTGACAATGAATGGATTGAGAAATCAGTAAATCTTCTACATTTGAACCCACACATATCGCTGGTATCGGCAGATGTTTTAGGAATTGACCAAAATTCCATTTTAAATGGATATAAGTGGCCAAAAGGTAAAATCGTTGATTGGTCGAACAAGGAGCTATTCTTTAGTTGGTTACTAAAGGGCGTAGGCATTACTCCTATAACTTTCGCGATAAAAAAGGACGTCCTGAATCTATGCGCACCAAAAATAGATCAAATGCAGGATCCTAATCGAACTGATTCAGTAGACTATTTTTGGTGTCTTGCGGGAAATTTTTTTAGTTCTGGCTTTATTGGAATCAAAATCGCGATGATTAGCTCTTTCGCAAGGTTTCATGAAGATAGGGTGGATGATGCCGCATACCTATCGAGGCAGAGAAATCAATTGCATCGTTTGATAATTTCTCACCGCAGGCAGTTTATACTATCCTTCCGGCCCGCCACTTTTATCTCACCTTTAGGGGAGAATGTGAAAAGCCAGGAGATAGCATACTTCGAAGTTGTTTGGAGAATTCTTATTTCAAAACTATATAGTCTTTGCCAAAAAGCCTTCAAGTCAATTTTAAAGTTATGTCAAATGAACAGATATTGAGTGGGCGCAAATTCATGAGGATGTAATATTTTCAGATAATATAAGATCATGAATTCTAGATCGGTTGGGGAGAGTCAATGAAACTTACATACAGAGACTTTGAGCATTTATGGAGCACCAGTCTTTTGCCGATTGCCATTAATGAAATTAATAAGATGGACTATGAATACGAGGCTCTAACGCAGGGCGAGGAAAATGAATTAATTAATGAGATCCACCGCGAGATTCTTGAAAATAAATTTATTAAAGCTGGACAAGATAGAAAAGCCGCATGGGAGAAAGGGTGGGATGAAAACCTACAGAATTTTAGGAGGACAAAAAACGTAGATGAGCTTGTCCCTAAATATTTTGGGAAATCCAATATTGCTAGACTTGGGCAACGTTTTATCCGCTCAACTAGTAAGAACTTTGATCTCAATATGCTCCGTGTTATTCAAGCGCGAGTTTTTAGTGAATATTTAGTGGATGCAAAAGATATTTATGAGTTTGGATGCGGTACGGGGCATAACCTCTTGTTTTTAAGAAGATTTAATCTCGAGGCCTCGCTGGTGGGCCTAGATTGGGCTAAGTCATCCCAAGAAATACTGCTTCTCCTAAACAAAACTCAAGTAAACAAGAATATTTTTGGAAGACGTTTTGACTATTTTTCGCCGGATGATAATTTCAAACTCGAACCTTCGTCGGCGGTTTTAACTATTGCTTCGCTCGAACAAATAGGCGATAAACACAAACCGTTTATTGATTATTTATTAAAAAACCGACCTTCAATCGTGATTCATGTTGAACCTTTTAGAGACCTTCTCGACGACCAGGATTCAATTGACTTGACATCAATTGAGTATATGAAGCAACGAAATTATATTGAGGGTTACTGCCAAGAAATCTTAGATCTCCAAAATAGCAACAGAGTCCGCGTACATTTGTTTGAAAGAACCTTTATAGGAAGCAAATATGTAGATGGCTATACGATACTGGTCTGGTCTCCAACTCAGTAACCAGTGGCAATTCTTTCACCATCCAACTCCAATAACAAAAGAAAAATTGGCCTATAATCTAGATCCCGACCTAAGAAGCAGAGAATGGAGTCATCAGCATATGTCATACCTTAGAAAACTGAGGACTCAAATCATTGAAGTAGCGGGAGTAGCAAAAGAAGGACACGTACCAAGTGCGCTATCAATTTTGGACATATTATTTGTAACTTATAAGGAATTTTTACCTCATAGTGACTTATCTTCAATCGATAATATTGGAAATCGATTTATACTATCTAAGGGCCATGCATCTATAGCCTTATATGTAGTTCTTCATGATTTCAATCAAATCACAACCGAAGAATTATTTTCTTTTGCAAAATATGAAAGCAAATTAGGTGGTCACCCAGATCGAAATAAAATTGCGGGAGTTGAGTTATCAACTGGGTCGTTAGGTCATGGACTCCCACAAGGGATCGGAATGGCAAAAGCGATGAAAATAAAGAAAGCCGTTGGACACATTTATGTTTTGATTGGTGATGGAGAGGCTAACGAGGGCACCATCTGGGAGAGTGCTTTACTTGCGTCGAACCATAAACTCGGGAATCTCACTTGTATTGTGGACAATAATTTATCCTCCGAACGTGCCCTGGACATGGGCAACATGGCAAATAAATTTGAAGCATTTGGTTGGGAGACGCTTGAAATCAATGGTCACGACCATGGCGAAATTACGAGAGCGCTAAAACTGCGTAAAAACAACAAACCCATTGCCGTCATTGCCAACACTGTGAAAGGTTTTGGAATCCCTACTATGGAATCAAATCCAGAGTGGCATCACCGGTCACCTAATCCGGAGGAATTGGCAATGTTTCTTGGTGAAATGCGATGAGAAAAGAATTCGCTGTAATTATGGGAAGGGAATTGGCTGCTAATCCAGCGAGCGCGCTCATTCTTGGGGATATAGGAGTTTTTGGACATAGAGAATCTTTCGAAAAGTTCCCAGATAGGGTTTTTAATATTGGGATATTGGAACAATCTATGGTCAGTTTTGCGGCAGGTATGGCCATAGAAGGCATGTATCCGACAATTCATACAATCGCTCCATTCTTAGTGGAAAGGGCTTTCGAACAAATTAAAATTGACTTTGGTTATCAATCCCTCGGAGGAAATTTTGTGACTGTTGGAGCTTCACTTGACTATGCCGCTTTGGGAGCCACACACCATTGCCCTGGCGATGTTGGATTGATGCTCAACATTCCAGGCGCTGAGATTTACGTGCCAGGAACAGCAAAGGAATTTTCTGATCTATTTAGTCAATCATGTCGAAACAAGAAAATAAGCTACTTCAGGTTAAGTGAGAAAACCAATAGTGCTTCAATCAAAACTGAGTATCAAAAGGGATCCTTGGTGAAGAAGGGCCACTTATTGACAGTTCTCGCGATTGGCCCAATGTTGAACTTAGTGCAAGAAGCGACATCTGATCTAGATGTTACTGTCCTCTACTATAATTCGATTTCCCCATTTGATGCAGAATTGTTGCGATCAAACTTGGAGTCTCGGAAGCTTTATATTGTCGAACCGTTTTATGAAAACACTATTGCACCAATTATTCAACAAGTTCTCACAGATCAAACTGTTATGACGCGATCAAAAGGTATACCGAGAAGATTTATTACTAATTATGGCAACACCAATGAACACTATGAGGCAATTGGACTCACCTCTCGTTCTATACGGAATGACATTAAGGAGATGTTGGATGCGTGATATCTTCGAAGAAGATTCACAATTTTTATTGAACAAGTTAACACTGCCGGATTTGAATAATTCTCGAATACTCTTAACGGGTAGTTCAGGGCTAATAGGAATGAACATATTGAATTTTCTGAATACATTACTCCTGAGTAATAGATATGACTTTACGGTGGACGCGTTGTCTATGAATCCTAGAAACGATCATTCTAGGTATCACCAAAATATTCATTTTAAAACGGGCGATTTGAGTTTAGGTTTAAAGAATTTTAATCTCCAGAAGTATAATTACATTATTCATGCAGCAACTTATGGCCAGCCGGGAAAATTCGTTGCCCAACCAATGGAGACCTTAAGCCTCAACGGACCATTAATTATTGAGTTGGCTAAATATTTAGAAATCAATGGCACTTTTCTATTCCTTAGTACTAGCGAAATTTATGTAGGATCTGAGTCAAACCCCAACATTGAGGCTGATTTAGGGAGGGTGCCGATTCAAAGTCCACGAGCCGCATATGTTTATGGGAAAATTTTCGGCGAAGTCGCACTTTTACAAATGAGAGAGAGATTTCAAGTTCGTATAGGCCGTATTGCATTAAGTTATGGGCCAGGCACGAAATTGGGTGATTCCCGTGTGCTTAACCAGCTCATCTATAGGGGAATGACTGAAGGTAAAATCGAGCTCGCCGACGCAGGAAATGCCTTGCGAACTTATTGCTATGTAAGGGATACCATTGAGATGCTTCTGAACGTATTCTTTTGGGGACGTAGCGATATTTACAATATCGGCGGGGTCTCCTCAGTGTCAATCCGTGAATTAGGTGAAGAAGTTTCAAAGATCATGAATGTACCATTTAGTTATCCAAGCGCACTAAACAGTTACCTTGATGCACCCAAGCAAGTCAAATTAGATACTTCGAAATACCGAAATGAATTTGGGGAAGTAGAGTTTATTCAACTCTCGGAGGGGCTAAAGCGTACAGTCGAATGGCAAAAGACCGCTTTATTAAAAGGTAATGATTGATGACAACTTTAGTCACTGGTTCGGATGGTTTACTTGGCACCGCTCTCAAGAAAGATGTTGTTGGAGACTACTACTTTGCTAATCGAAGTGATGCAGACCTTACAAGTTTTGAGCAAACTATGGAACTTTTTATTCGCATAAAGCCGAAAAAGGTAATCCACCTTGCTGCAAAAGTAGGAGGTGTAGAAGCTAATCAGAAGTTTCCAGGCTCATTTTTTTATGAAAACATGTTGATAAACCTTAACGTTCTAAAAATAGCTCAAATATTCAATGTCGAGAAACTAGTTTCCTTTATTTCAACTTGCGTATTTCCTAACGAAGCCAAATATCCACTTTCTAGTTCAAGTTTACACAATGGTGAACCCCACCACAGCAATCTTGGCTATGCATATGCGAAAAGAATGCTAGAAATCCAATCAAGAGTCTTTAGGCAAGAGTATGGGGTTAATTTCATAACACTCATTCCAGGTAATATGTATGGACCTGGAGACAACTGGAATATAAGTTCTGGACACGTCATCCCGTCCTTGATACATAAAGTGCATGAAGCTCAGAAAAACAATCAGCCCTTAATTGTTTGGGGAACTGGCACGCCACTCAGGGAGTTCATTTTCTCTGAGGATGTAGCGAGACTGGCCCTTTGGGCATTGGAGAATTACGAAAGTGATCAACCGCTGGTTGTAAGCACCTCAACTGAAACTAGCATTAAGAATTTGGTGGAGTCAATTTCGAAATCTATGAATTTTCAAGGTCAGATTATATGGGACTCTTCAAAGCCAAACGGCCAGGAGCGGAAACCTTCCGACACAGGGCCTTTAAGATCTTTAGTTCCTTCATTTGAGTTTACAACTCTGGACCATGGATTGTCTGCCACAATTAAATGGTTTCAAAACAACTATAGAACCATCTTAAGGAAGTAAATCTAGATCGCAACGATTAGTATTGTGCCACCCTTTTGAAAAATATCAATAGGTGTCCAACCAGTTTCTCGGAGCAAATCCTGCAATTCGTTAAGAGTGAATTCTCTTAAGTGGTCGCTATCAAAGTAAAACGGCTCACTTGTCCACAACCTTGCATAATTGAGCGGATCGCTTTCAAAGTCAGGAACTTCAATAACTATTTTTTTGGACTTTTTGCGAATCCCCTTTAGGAGCGCCAAGGGATTTTCTATATGCTCCAAAAAATGAATCATTAGTGTGAGATCAACAATCGGCATTTCATCGAGACGCGCATCCAAATCAAGAGCTAAATAATTTACGCCACCCCCAAGTAATTTCGCCTTCTCAAGCGTGTTCGGGTTTGCGTCTATTCCAAAAACTTGCCTTGCTCTATGTGCACTCGCTCGTGACCACCTACCTGTTCCACATCCAAGGTCGGCTACGCGATCGCCCGATGTTATCAATGATGAAAGTAACTCATCGCTTAGCCCTAACGCAGTATTTTGAAATTTGTCACCAAATGCCAATCCTGATACCTCAAACGAAATTCTCCTAAGAATCCAATGGACTCGCAATAGGAATTTGAGGGCACGGGAGGGTCCGAGAATTGCAAGAAGCCCTCTCTTTAGAAGATAAGTGAGTCTCCATAGCCATTGATGGCGCTTCGATTGGTCTACTTCCATTATTTTCCTAACTCATTAAGAAGGGATTTTCCAACTTAGCCTAGATTTTCTGCTTAAAAATCAACACATTGCACTTAGTTGCCCGTGTCGCAATTATTTCATGGCCCATTTCTCTCATTAGCCCAATTACTAAATTCCAAACTGGCATAGCTCTATCTGGTATATCCTCAATTATTAGGTAACCACCAGGACTTAAGTGCGTTTGAGCGAAAATTAATGAATTAATATTAGCAAATGTCGAATGTAGACCGTCATCAATGATCAAATCAAATTTCTTAATTCCAGAAGCTTCAGAAATCTCAAAATAAGTTTGGAGATCTGTCTGGTCTACAAAAAAACAATGAATGCGATTATCACTGAAAAGAATTTTCCGATCAATATCAGCTCCAATTACATTGATACGTGAATCAAAATTTGCAAAAGCACGAAGACTCGCTCCTGGCTTGCCATTCTTTCCCATGGAACTCACTAACCCAGGCGAATTCGTCCCGATACCAATTTCTAGCAACTCTATTTTTAGAGATTCCACGTGCGAATTGAGGAACTCTACATAGATTCTTTCGTAGCCGTGTGAAGATTTATCTGATCCAAAATGATCGAAAATCGCTCCAAGTTCTCGAGATTCAATTGTTTGCGGAAAGGTAAGGTCGAAATCAATCAATTGAGCCTGAGGTAGCCCAACAAGCAAGGACAATTGGGACGGGAATTCATTTGCCGCATTCAGAGTAAGTGAAGGAAACTTTGCCCAATTGCCTGAATTGACTACAAATACAGGTAGTTCGCGCCTCAACAATCGTGCTAACCGGCCACTTTCCTTTAGGCTTCCTAGGGGGTTCCGAAGTATTTCGGCTAATTGTTCTTTCCTTAACATAAGGTCATCATACTTTAAATTATGATAAAAGTTTTAAACTCAGGTCAGAATATGCCAATTGCATTCGGACCGGACTGAATCTTTCGATTGCTCTATCGGTGATTTCTAGGGCATAGCGCTTAGACTGCTCAAGATTAGCAAGGGTATTGGTTACCTCCTTACAAAATTCATCAATATTGTGGGGGTTACAACCATCATAAAAACCATCAAGCACGTCCCTACTTCCTCCTAAATTGGAGGCAACAACAGGAATGCCATACATCAAAGTTTCAATTAAAACCAACGGGCACGCCTCATCTATAGCTGTATGTATGAATAAATCGGCCTCGTCGAGATACTTGTATATGTTTGATTGTCTCCCAAGCCAACTAACACAATCTAAAAGTCCTAGTTTACTCTGCCTATCCTTCAAATTCTCTAGATATTCTTGATTCCCACCTCCAAGAATCTTTAATTCTAAATCCATTCCACTACTTCGAAGTTCATAAACAATCTTGAGCATTACTTCGTAATCTTTTTGCCAATCTATTCTTCCAAGCGCAATGAGTTTGTGTGGCTCTGTTTTACCCGTAAAAAGTCTCGGTGAATAGCGGGTAAGTGGTTCAGGAAGGCCGTTGTAAATAACAGAAATTTTCTCAGATTTACAACCTTGCTCAACCAGCGTTTCTCTTACTGAATCAGAAACAGTTACGGTATTTGCGGTTACACGAGAAATCCACTTATCAAGAAACATAGCCTTTCTATTCTTTGAAAGAATATGAACTCGATTATGGTGCCTTACAGGTACAAATATCCCGTTCCAATAAAAAAATTTTCCAACGGCGCAGATGAGACTAGGATAAAATGAATGAGCAAAAATGAGTCTTGGTTTTTCTCTATATATATATTTCAAGAATTTAAATACTTGTTTCAGAAGCTTTTTTTCAGTAAAACCTAGACTATCTAATTCGATCCCATGTTGTGAACAAAATTTTGGGACAGTTTCATCAATTATGTAAAGAGTTAAGATCTTGACTCTAAGATTAGGCGTCGATGCTATAGCCTCAATCAGACCATTTGGGCCATCGCCAGGAATGAAATGTAGAACTGATTTGACATCTTTACTATTTTTCATAGATTCCATCACGGCTACCCAGGATTGCGCATTTCATTTTTTCTTAATTGACTTTCCCAGAAGATGAATCGTGGTCGAAGTATTTTGAGGAATTCTACTTGCATTAGAAGTTTTACTATTGAGAGGTAATTATTGACTTCAAATGCAACCCAAGTGGATAGTAGTATCTTCCTGTATAAAATTGACCTATCAAGAAAAGCTCTTAAAGGACTTGAATTTTGCCCGGGAATAATATTTAAAACTTTTGCAAATAAGCGGAGAACTAGAATTTCGACCCTCCTTGAGAATATTCTGAGCGGGTGGGGTTTTGTCGCCCTAATCCAATTCTTGGTTTGAAGCTGAAATTCTGCCTCTGAATACAGATCACGGAAGAAAATCAAAGTAGCAATTCCATCAATAGCCCGTGAAACTAGCGATATATCAACAGTTGCAAATTTTCCCCAACCGTCCTCTTGCGTCAATTGGACGAGGTGAACCTTAGAGAGCCTTCTTGATCCCCAGTGTCTATTGTCATAAAAATATGTAAAGTGTGGATAAAAAAGGTTAGGCCGAATTAAGCTAACAGCTAAATTGAGACTTGAGTCAATTGAACCGGCAACATGGCCCCCTTGAGCGATGATTAGATCTACGAAACGGTTCCAAACTTTACTAGGTAAAAGTGAGAAAATTGACCGACAATCTGGCCAATTAGGATCGGAAACACGCGTGTTTAAACCATTATTTACAACCGTGAAGTTAGTTTTGACAATTGAATTATTAGTAGCTTCGAATGGAATTTCTAAATACCCTTCCCATTCGTCATCATCATGAAGTTGCAAAATCCAAAGGTTATCTTTCAACCTAACTCGTAATTGCGAATCGTGGATAGGTTCAGTTCTGGGACGTTGAATGATCAAAATATCTGCAAAAATTTCTATTTCTTTTTCAACGAAATAATTTGTTGCCTGATGAAAAGGAGTCTTATCAATAAGAACTAATGCGGTGACATTTGATTGGTTAACTGTAGAAATTAGTTTTTGCCATCTTTGTATATTCTTATCTTCCCCTCGAGTCATGGGAAATAATATGACAATGTTCTTCTTTATATCGTGGTTCATAACAAAGAGATCAGAATCATCGTTCTCTTCAATTATTTGAATCAAATTACTACCACCAGTTCAATTAGAGAAATAAATATCGCGATATATCGCGTTGAGGCATTACCGGGTGAAATCGGATCACGCGTGCAACATTACACACTTTTAACTAAAGTATCAGAGTTAAAATGCCTTTAGATTCCAGTAAAAACTGCTACTTGGCTTATAATCGTCTCGAAGTTAGATCATCCTGATGCTCGAGTGAATGGAAACTATGTCGCGGATAGTATTGGGTGGTCCATCTCTTTCAATCCTTGACCAGTCTGCTCTGAATAAATTCTTGGCGGTTGCAGAGGAGGCTGGGATTCAAAGAATTGACACAAGACATGAATACAATGAATTACAACTTAAAATTGGAGTTTATTTAAATGGAAAAGATAAGTTCGTAGTCAACTCTAAAGTAGGACACCCATTTACATCCGAACTTACCCCGAGAGAGATTCAAACATCCGTTGAGAAATCACTTAAGGAATTAAGGGTTGAAAGAATTGGGACTCTTTTTCTTCATTCGTTGCATAAGAGCTCCTTTACTCAGGAGAATATTTTGAAATTAGTCGACCTTCAGCGCCAGGGAAAGATTTCAAGGTTTGGATATTCTGGAGATGGAGATAATCTGGCAGTGGCTATAGAAGTAGATGAATTCAAAGATTTGATGTTTACATGTAATCTATTAGACCAACAAAATCTAGAACTAGAAAAGTTAATTGACTCCAGCAGGCAAATCGATTACAAGATTCCTCTTGCACAAGCAATTTGGAGAACTCTTGAGTTTCAAAAAAGAATAGCTAGTGCGAGTCTGGCTCGAAAATTATTCAAAAAACCACCATTGCCGGACACATGGATCGACTATAAAGTAAGATTTGAAGTAATGAAGGATGTATCGCAGAATAAAGAATATTTCGAGGACTTCTTGAAGTTTGCTTTGTTTCACGGCAACGCACGCCAATTCGTAACCATTGGAACCACCTCGGTCGGTCACCTGAGAAAGGCCGTAAGCGTAGAGCACACAGGAGCAGACGTTAAGGAAGTTGAAAACTTTCGAACTTTCTGGCTAGCACGTCGGCTTCCAAATTGGACTCCTCACCTTTAATCGAATGACGTAGAATTCAATAGAATCCATTTGGGGAGGAATACAGATGTCACGAATGTCTTCAGAAACCTCCTTTTTACTTCTTCGAAATTCTCTAATGTGGTTAGAACTTAAACATCGTAAGAGGATCGTGTTGGTTTTGCTAATGCAAATATCTTTGAGTGTACTGGACTTGGTGGGCGTTGTATTGATAGGCATGGTGGGTGCCTTGTCAATAAATAGCCTGCAATCAACTACCCCGAGCCCTCGAATACTGGAAATTCTTTCCACAATTGGAATAAAAGAGATTGTAATTGAGAAACAAATTGCGATCCTTGGCGTCGTTTCGGTAATTGTTTTAGTGGGTCGAAGTATAGCTTCTTTAATTATAACTAGAAGAATCTTGTATTTCTTTAGCCGGCGGAGCGCTGATTTGTCCGTCTCTCTGACACAAAGATTGTTTGCTCAACCGCTACTAGTAATACAAGGGAAATCCTCACAAGAAGTTTTGTATTCACTTACAAGAGGTACTGAATATTTAATGATTCAAGTGCTTGGCACTAGCACAGTCTTAGTTGCAGATGTATCCGTTCTTGTTCTTCTCATGATTGGATTAGTTGCGTTTGATCCGCTAACTGCATTTTCCACCTTCATAATTTTCGCTACAGTCGCTGCAGCTCTTCATAAATTGCTTTCTGCAAAAGCTGGTGAACTGGGTGAACAAAATGCAAAAGTTAATATCCAGGGAAATCAAGCAATTAATGAGTCTCTAATGGCTTTCAGAGAAGCTTTTGTTAGTAATAGATTCAATTATTACATTCAACAAATTGCACAATCGCGAAAAGGGTTGGCTGAAATTTCTGGGCATGTAAATTTTATGCCCTACATCAGTAAATATGTAATTGAGGCTACGATAATCATCGGGGCTCTATTCATATCCGTGATTCAAATAATTATTTGGGACGCGGCTCACGCTGTTGCAGCACTAGGAGTCTTTTTGGCGGCTGGAACGAGAATAGGCCCCGCCGTTCTAAGACTTCAGCAGGGCTTAGTTCACATTCGAAACAGCCTCGGAATGGCCTTACCCACCGTAAAACTAATTGAAGAGTTAAAGCACTCTGAGTCACTTGTTACTGGAATAGATAACCTCAATACCGACCACGCCGATTTTTCTCCAAGATTAGAGATTTCTAAACTCAGTTTTTGTTATCCAGGGAATGACGACAATGTTATTGATGGCATGGACCTTGTGATCCCTAGCGGGAGCTACGTCGCGATAGTTGGAACTTCCGGGGTAGGAAAATCGACTTTAGTTGATTTAGTCTTGGGAATTATTGAACCTTCATCGGGCCAGGTCTTGATATCGGGGAAGAACCCGAAAGATGCCATAAAAAAGTGGCCGGGAGGAATTGGTTATGTGCCACAGGAGGTGGCTATTTTTGATGGCACGATTTTGGAAAATGTACTCATGGGATATCCAAAGGATTCCCTAAGTGCGGAAGCAATATACAACATATTGCAAAATGTAGAATTGGAGAGTTTCGTTCGCGGACTAGATAGAGAACTCGAAACTCAGGTCGGTGAAAGAGGCTCGAGGCTAAGTGGGGGACAACGTCAAAGACTCGGAATCGCAAGAGCGTTGGTCACCAAACCCAAAATTTTGATTCTCGATGAAGCAACTAGCTCACTAGATGCGGAAACAGAGGCTGCAATTTCAGATTCGCTTCTCAATATAAGAAATTCAGTAACAGTTATTGTGATAGCTCATCGTTTGCGCTCTGTCAAGAATGCAGATTTTGTCGTGTATTTAAAACCAGGTGGTAAATACGAAGTTGGAACTTACCAAGAACTCCTTTCAGGCTCTGACTCTTTTAGACAAACTTTACAAATAGAGTATTAGAGGTTGTCGAGTTTTCCACTTAAAGTTAGAAATAGATCTTTAGGCTTTATGAAACTTCTATTTCGTGCAGAACAGGAATCGCACACCAGAGACGGGTTTGTTTGCCTAAATTCTCCCTAAGAATTGAAGCAATCTCACGACTTATATTCCAGGGAAAAATAATTACATCTGTGGGTTGTTCAAAATATAATGTTTTTGGAGAAATAATCTCTATTCCATGTGGAGGCATGAATCGTCCTTGTTTCTCTAGACTCGCATCAGCTACTGCTAAAATTAAATCAGTATCAATTCCAATAGTGTTCAAGATTGTGCTCGCCTTTGCCGCTGCTCCGTAACCATAAACTTTTCTATTCAACTTTTTAGTTTCGCGAAGCCATACGACGAAGTTTTCCAGAACTTCACTAACTCTTCTTGAGTAAGAATCCCAAGTGCATGAATCAAAAAGGCCATTTGTCAGTTCAAACTCGATCATCGTATCTACGGATGTATCAACTAGTGCATCCCGAGTTGAAATCGACAACCAATAACGATTTGAACCTCCATGGATAGGAAGCCTTTCAACTTTATTGAGATGGAGTCCGTGTAATGCGCCTAATCTCGCCACCGCAAAAGCCGACAAATAGGAGTAGTGCTCATGGTAGATGGTGTCAAATTGCATTTCCATCAAGATATTTGAAAGAGAGGGATTTTCAATACTGATTTTAGTCTCTGGCCCACAAAGCACCTTTAAACCCTTCAAGAAATCGTCCAGGTCAGGAACGTGCGCCATGACGTTGTTGGCAATAATCAATTTAGGGTATCCGCGATCTTGGATTAATTCTTTCGCAAGGTGACTAGAAAAAAAATCTGAGATTGTTTCTATCCCGATTGCTCTTGAAAGTGCAGCTACATTTTCGGCTGGCTCAACCCCAACTGCCTTAATTTGGAGCTTTAAAAAATTTTTCAGTAGGTAGCCATCATTGCTAGCGATTTCAAGCACCCAGTCACCAGGCGCAAACATAGCTTCCTTCACCCTTTCCGCAACAAAAGTTTCCGCATGCTCTAAAAATGTAGAACTAATTGAGGATAAATAGCGATAGTCTCTAAAAATTCTTTCAGGGGTGACTACATCCGCAACCTGACCCAGCCCGCAGTCTTGACAGACGCGCAAATGTAGGGGGAATCTTTCAATCACGTCCTCTTTGGAAAGAAGTAACTCATTTGCAAGCGGTAAGTCACCGAGATCGAGAGCTGAAAAGAGGTTTCGCCCATGACAACCTCTGCAAAAATCATTTCCTCTTCCTTTGGCAAACGGTTGTGAAGGCTTTCGATCTTCAACCATTTATTTCCTTCCCAAAGACGACTGGCAAATACTTTTGGCAATCGAATAGTAACCAAGATTAGGAGCCAGCAAGCTTCTATTGGTTTAGAGTCATTGGCTAGCATTCAATTTGGCTAAAATTGACGGATTCCTTCAATGCGTTAACTGACGGGTGATTACTCGGGAACTAAACTATTGGGATTTTCCCCTGAACCAAGAAATCGCAACATGGGAGTAGAAAGGCCAAATCCATCAACAGAAAGGGCAACTCAATTAGGCCCAGAATAGAAAATCAATATCAGACTGGCACGCCTCTATCGGGCTAATTGATTTATTTATCACTTTGTCCCACCATTCTATTGTGGCAACCACTGACTCCTCCTGCCCCCAGCAGGAATGCCAATTCAGAATATTGCTCGCCAAATTTGAATCTAGTTGCAAATAGTCGGCTTCAATGCTTTCACTTTCCGAGCCATCTAAAAATTCAACAAACGATGGGTAAGGCCAATTCTCTCTGCTGATCTTCACGATTTCACGAACAGTGAGACTCTTTGAGTCAGGACCAAAATTTAAGGTGTTTATCTCTCTACCATTGAGAATCGCCTCTAAAGCCATTAAATATCCCCGAAGCGGATCAAGAACATGTTGCCAAGGGCGCGTGCTTAAGGGATTGCGTATGGGGATTGAATTACCGGTTGAAAATCCACGGACGAGGTCAGGAATTATTCGATTTTCAGCCCAATCGCCACCACCAATTACATTACCCGCTCGAACTGAAACTACTTTTGGGCCTCCCGATACTTTAGAGATTTGCTGCCAGGCAGCAACTGCAGTTTCAGCCCCCACCTTGCTTGCACTATAGGGATCTTTGCCTTCCAATGGCTCTGACTCACCAAAAGCGATTTTGGAGTTATTATTCCTATAAACCTTGTCAGTAGTCACAACTACAACTGCTTGTACCGAATCCGTTCCAAAAGAAGATTCAAGCACATTGACAGTGCCCATTACGTTAGTTTCAAAAGTTTCTCGCGGCGTCCTGTACGATTCAAGGACAAGTGGTTGTGCAGCCATGTGTATTACGACCGATGGCTGATGTGCTGTTATGAATCTTTGCACCGAATTGAAATTTCGAATATCAATGAATGATTCTGTTATTTTGGCGGTGCGATGGGCTCTAAGGAATAGTGAATCAGGCTCAGGGGGAAGTGATATTCCAACAATCGGTATCTTCAAGTGCTCTAGCAAGAGTGTAAGCCAAGTACCTTTAAATCCAGTATGTCCGGTAATCAGCACAGGCCCTGTTAGCTTTCGAAGCCCCTCGCCTAAGATTGAATCCATAGCCAAACACTAGCCTCCCCCCGTAGTTCGTCCACTCAATTCATGCCCTAATTACGATTTAGCCAATACCATATCGCCATGAAAGTCATTATCCTTGCGGGCGGATTGGGCACGCGGCTCTCAGAAGAGACAGAGAACAGGCCGAAGCCAATGGTCTTGATTGATGATAAGCCCATTCTTTGGCACATAATGAACGCCTTTTCCCATCAAGGTTTCGACGAGTTCATCCTCGCATTGGGTTACAAGAGTGAAGTAGTTAAACGATGGCTTCTAGATCTAAATGATTTAGCTGGTGGTATCACTATTGATACCTTAAAAAGGGAAGTCCAACACCTTGAAAAAATTGAGCAAAATGCCTGGATGGTTACTGCCCTAGAAACCGGATTGAATTCTCAAACGGGTGGTCGAATAGCACAATGCATGAAAGCTTTCCCTGGAGAGCGTGTAATAGCCACATATGGTGATGGACTTGCAAATGTATCAGTGAAAAACCTTCTAGATTTTCATGAGTCGCATGGAAAATTAGCCACTGTCACCGCGGTGCGCCCCCCGGCACGTTTTGGTCATTTAGAGATTCAAGAATCACGAGTAACACACTTCGGGGAGAAGAATCAATCTGATGCGGGTTGGATCAACGGTGGATATTTTGTTCTTGAACCAGAAGTTGTAGATTTTGTTTTCAATAACGATGAGCCTTTTGAAACTTACGCCTTACCAAGACTCGTAGAGAAAAATCAATTAATGGCATTTCATCATCATGGTTTTTGGCAACCGATGGATACTCTTCGTGAGAGAAATGAACTTACGGCAATGGCAAAGGAAACATTGCCACCATGGTTAAAAATTGGCGATGTGCAAATTATAAAGTGAAAATTTCGCTAGCACGTCAGAAGTTTCCAGAAACAACTAAAGAAAATTTGAGACGTTGATGAGTAAAACCGGGATGCGAAATCTAGTTTAAGATTCTAGAGTATAGATCTAAGTATTTAATTGCACCCTTTTTGATGTCAAAATATTTCTCGGCCAAGCTCCTACACCTTAATGGTGTTCCAGGGTCGTTTAGAAGTTCTAACAATTCCAAAGCAGTGACTCCTAATTCTGCCGATTCTTTTGTGACAATTACTCCTGCATTGAACTCAGCGAGATAATTGTCTAAGTCACCCAAGCCCGCATTTACAACGACGGGTCGCCCCGTTGCCAAAAACTCGGCAATCTTTGTTGGCATTGCACCTGTCAAACTCGGTCCGGCATCGGCCCGGCAAATTGAAATGCCAAAACCGTAATCGGATAGAATCTTGGGCATTTCATTTTGACTTAATGTAAAAGTATGAGTTTCACCCGCCATTAATGACTTCCGAGAGGATTCCTGAGGCCTTGCCCAATGAACCTCAACAGCCTTCTGGTTGTTTAATTCTTTTACAAATTGATTGCTCAATTCAAGATCATAATATGAACTGTAAGTGCCGGAATATAAACCTTTTATTGGTTGGGGAATTCTACCTGAAAAAACAAAGCGATCTAAATCCACTGCAGTTGGAACTACAGTTCTCAAACTAGGAACTTTCTTATGCCGCGATTCCAAGACAGGCACCACGGCATTTGTCAAAGTCGACATTCCTGCTGCTCGCTTAGAAGCAAAATCCTCAAAAACCCTAAAACCGCGGATCAAAATTTTTTTCAAATTATTTTCTTCAGTGAAAGCTTTTTGATCAGCCCATAGACTTCTAACGTCCCAAATTACAGGTGCTACGTGAGAGGTTATGGCGGAGAACGCAGGGAAATCACTTCTTGCATGAATTAAATTACAACCCGGAATTGATCGACGCATCTCATCTAATCTTGAAGGTAATTGCCGATACCCAGGTTTAAATTCGAGGGGTTTCCATTCAATTCCAGATTCCCGCATTTTTTCATAAATTCGTTGGGATGGTGTTTTTTTCTCATAACTCACGAGTGATATATCTAATCCTGATTTTGCCAGAATTTCAAGCAATGGGATTATCTGGCTTGAACCGACACCTTCTGCGACAGAGTCAACTGTTAAGTAACATAGGTCGAATTGATCCCCAAGCTTTCTCGCCGGGGCTGCCTTGGCACGCTTCTTGGACATATGAGGAGTCTAGATTTAAAAAGGATTAATTCCATAAACTAAGTCAAATTTCAAAAACGAATTGTTAGCGTTAATGAGAAGTGGCTTGGGCCGGGATCGAACCGGCGACCTAACGATTTTCAGTCGTTCGCTCGTACCAACTGAGCTACCAAGCCAACAAAGATCTTGCTAGTAGTT
>Ga0209550_10001212_pt1 | contig 24904 bp, 25 predicted proteins | sample LauGreSuBDMM15SN_2_FD_187567 | JGI IMG/M metagenome (GOLD analysis project Ga0209550, IMG submission 187567) | Freshwater lake microbial communities from Lake Michigan, USA - Su13.BD.MM15.SN (SPAdes) (version 5) | ecosystem: Environmental > Aquatic > Freshwater > Lake | place: Lake Michigan... | reverse complement strand
GCTTCAACGGTATCGATGGTTATATGGTGGCCATTGATTACTGATTCAAATTCCATTTTGCCTTTGAAGGCAGTAGTTGTTTTGTGAATTGCGCCCATTCTATTTTTGCATTAATTTTTCTACTGAATACCAAGATCCACCATTAACGGCTGTTACCCCATTTTGGTTCAAATAGTTAGTTGCTTGCGCGCTTCTCATGCCGCTGGCACAAACACAAACTATTGGTTTATCAAGCTTTTTTACACTCGCTAATTTTCCAGATAAAGCATTCAGCGGAATATTTTTTGAACCTTTTACATGTCCACCACTAAATTCGCCTTCACTGCGCACATCAATAACAATAGCACCTGCATCTAATTGTGCTATTAACTCTTCATTACCTTTTCCTGAAAACATTTTTTTGATTAACCCTAGCATTTCTTATTTATTAAATTGTTGAATAGTTGATTTTAATTGCGAGGCTTGAACCACGCCAGATTGCCTCCATAAAGTTTTGCCCTCCTTAAACAATATCAAAGTTGGCACACCTTGAACTTGATAATGAGCCGCAGCTTGCGGGTTCTTATCTACATCCACCTTAATGATTTTTATAGCATCCCCTAATTCGCTCGCAACTTGGTCTAGAATAGGACTCATCATTTTACACGGACCACACCAGGTAGCTGTAAAGTCAACCAACACCGGTGTTTCACCATTTATTAATTCATTGAATTTCGACATATTTTATTTGCTTTTAAGTTTAAAATCTTTGATAATATCTCCCATTAAGCCTCCCATTAATGCACCATATAAACTACTGTTGAAGGGCTTTGAGGTAATGGCACAATTACCACTCTCACAACCCACAAAATAATAATAAGCATAACCCACCACCGCACCTAATATCCCGCCAATCAACACCCACTTGTATTTAATTATATATACCATAAATGTTTTATTTAAAATTAAATTTATTCTATTCATATTCTTCTTCTCCATCAAAATCCCAAGGACAATTCGCGACTTGTCCCTACATATTCCTCAAACCCGTAAATCATCTCCCTTTGGTCACCGAAGCCTTGGCGTAGGTGACACATCTCCCACTCTCCAAGTCTCCCCCTCTCCAAGTCTCTAAGTCACCTCTTCTCCAAGTCTCCCCATCTTCCTAACTACGCTGGTATCACCAACATAAACCCACTTTCCTTAATCTTATTAATTCCGCCTCTAACATTTTTTACATGCTCAAATCCATGTTTTTTCATAATAGAGGCTGCCATCATACTTCTATAGCCACCAGCACAATGTATGAGGTATTTTTGCTGTTTGTCTAAATGCTTTATTTGTTCTTCCAATTTAGAAAGTGGTATTAACTCTGCACCTTCTAAAACGCCTGCACTCCATTCATTTGGATTCCTTACATCAATAATGGTATGCTTATCAATTCCTAGCATTTCTTGAGCCTCAATGGATTCAACAAGTTCTATAGGTTTACCATGTAATAACCATGCTTCAAATCCACCTTTTAAGTAACCATAAACATGTTCATATCCAACTCTCGCTAACCTTAAAATGGACTCATTTTCCTTGCCCTCATTAGCAACAACAATAATAGGGGTGGTGTGATCCAACAATGCGCCAACCCATACTGCATATTGTCCGTTTAAGCCAATATTGATTGATCCTGGTACAAATCCTTTTTCAAATTCATCTGCATTTCTTGCATCTAAAATGATTGCACCTTTTTTACTTTCTTCATCAAAGGCATTTGGTTCAAGCCCAATGGCATTGCGCAGCATTATATCCTCAATATTTTCATATCCATTTTTGTTGATCCCAGCATCCATAAAGAAATACTTAGGTGGCTCTTCAAGTCCATCTGTAACTTGTTTTATAAAGTCTTCACGAGTTGCGCAACACAGGGCATAGTTATTTTTTTTCTGCTCACCAATGGTGGTTTGTGTTTCTTTTCCAATGTTTTTTCCGCAAGCCGATCCTGCGCCATGACCAGGATAAATAATAACCTCATCAGCCAATGGCATAATTTTCTTTTGGATCGAATCAAATAATAAGCCTGCTAAATCTTCTTTACTCAAAGTTGATTTTACAGCCAGATCTGGCCTGCCAACATCTCCAACAAATACGGTATCTCCAGTAAATACTGCCTTGTCGTTACCTTCCTCATTTATCAATAACAAGCACATCGATTCTAATGTATGTCCAGGTGTGTGAAGCAATTTAAGAGAAATTTTACCTAATGGAAATACCTCCATATCATCTGCAACATAAATTTCGTATCCTGCTTCTGCGGTAGGACCATAAACAATTTTAGCCCCAGTTTTACGAGCCAAGTCTATGTGACCGCTCACAAAATCTGCATGGAAATGGGTTTCAAAAACATACTTAATTTTAGCTCCACGTTTTTCTGCTAATTCAATATAAGGTTCAGTTTCCCTCAATGGATCAATAATTGCGGCCTCGCCATTGCTTTCAATGTAATAAGCTGCTTCAGCTAAACAGCTGGTATAAAGTTGTTGGATATACATATTTTTTATTTTTCTCAAATTTCAACAAGTAACTGATTAAAATTTATGACTAGCATCATTTTACTATTTGATTATTATCAATGGTTTCGTTATATTTAGACGTGAACATTTATTCATCTATTGATAAAAAATACTACATGTGGCAATCACATTTCTCAATGCACTTTAATACCGACCCTAAATTTTTTTCTTTTAAACTATAATAAGCACTGGTTCCTTCCTTGCGCACTTTTAATAAACCCTTTGTTTTCATGTTAATGAGGTGATGTGAAAGCAATGATTGCTCACAACCGGTTTTTTCCATTAATTCATTTACAGTTAACTCTTCTTTAACCTGTAATTGTGCTATCACAGCCAGTCGGGTAGGATGGGCAATGGTACGAAGTATAAATGCCGCTTTCTCTAATTTTTCTTTATCCAATTTCATTTCGAGTACAAATATATGTTCATATATTCATATTTAAACATCTATCAAAAAAAATACCTCTAAGTAATTGATAATTAATCAATAAATTTTAATTTCATAACTTTAATTACAGTATCAAATAACTGCAATGAAAGCAATTCTGAATTCTGAATTCAGAATTCAGAATTAATTTCTACCTTTCCGCCAATGAATTTAGGTTTCGACGCAAAAAGAATATTCTTTAACCGAACCGGATTAGGAAACTATTCTAGGTCGGTTTTAACTGGCTTATTGAACCAATTTCCAGAAGACAGTTATCATTTGTTTACCCCTGCAACTCCTTCATTTGAAAGCTTTCTACAAAATGATTCCCAAGTAAAAAGGCATTTCCCTCAAAGCGTTATCGATAAAAAATTCCCTTCCTATTGGCGTTCAAATAATTTGGTAAAAGATTTGCTAGCAAGTAAAATAGATTTGTATCATGGCCTGAGCAATGAACTGCCCAAAGACATTGAGAAATCTGGGATAAAAAGTGTGGTGACCATCCACGATTTAATCTTTTTACATTATCCAAAACAATACCCTTGGTTTGATAGACAAGTTTATCAGAGAAAATTTGCCTCCGCTGTGATTCGTGCCGATTTGGTTATAGCTACCAGTGAAAATACCCGCAAGGATATTCTCCATTTTTACCAATGTAACCCCGATAAGGTGGTGGTTTGCTACCAGAATTGTGATGATAATTTTGCCATTCAAATAACTGAAAGCAAAAGAAAAGAGTTAATAATAAAATACGGTTTGAACCGAAATTTTATTTTATGTGTGGGCACCCTTGAGGAAAGAAAGAATCAAATAAACCTACTGAAAGCCTACGCTCAGAGTGATTTACCCGATTTAGATTTGATTTTTATTGGTAAGAAAGCAAATGCCTATCCTGAGTTAAAGCAATTTGTTAAAAACAATCACCTAGCAGGTAGGGTGCGGTTTATTCATGATTTGCCTTTCGAAGATTTACCTGGAATATACCAATTAGCAAGGTGTTCGGCCTATTTAAGTAATTACGAAGGCTTTGGGATTCCAGTGCTGGAAGCCATGCGTTCAAATGTTCCTGTTATCTGTTCAAATAATTCTTCTATTAAAGAGGTTGGAGCTAATGCAGCTTTATTGGTTGATCCTAAAAGTATTTTAGAAATTAAAGCAGGCTTGTTGAAAATAGTTTACGATGAAACTTTTAGAACCTCGCTCTTAGAGCCAACCTCGGTTCATTTAAAGAACTTTGAACCGGTAGAATTGAGTCGCCAAATGCATCAATTATACACTGGCTTACTAAAATAAATGAGAAACAAAGCGAATCACTTAAATTAGCAGCGTGAAAATTGAACTAAAAGAGCCCATCTTTCAAAAACTTATCAAACAGGCAGCATCCTTGAATGTTGAGGCGTTTGTGGTGGGTGGATACGTGCGCGACCTCTTTTTAAAGCGCGAATCAAAAGACATTGATGTGGTGGTGGTTGGCGATGGTATAGCCTTTGCACAAGCTTTTGCCGAGGATATCAAAGAAAAAACTGATTTTGCAGTCTTTAAAAATTTTGGAACGGCTATGGTTCGAACCAAAGATTGGGAAATAGAATTTGTGGGTGCTAGAAAAGAAAGTTATAGCAAAGAAAGTAGAAAGCCAGCTGTAATTCCAGGCACTATTAAAGACGATCAGTTAAGAAGAGATTTCACCATTAATGCCCTAGCTATTAGTCTGAACCAATATAATTTATTTGAGGTAATTGATCCTTTTGAAGGATTGTTGGATATTGAAAGGAAGGTTATTCGCACTCCTTTAGAACCAGATATTACCTTTGACGATGACCCATTAAGAATGATGCGCGCCATCAGGTTTGCTAGTCAGCTTAATTTTGACATTCACCCCGAAACATTTTCTTCCATTCAAACGAGAACCGAAAGAATCAGCATTGTTTCAATGGAAAGAATTACGGAGGAACTGAACAAAATAATGATGAGCAAGGTGCCCAGCATTGGCTTAAATGACTTGTTTGAATCGGGTTTGCTCAAGATTATTTTTCCTGAACTTTTTGCCATGCATGGGGTAGAGGTAGTAAATAAAAAAGCCCACAAAGATAATTTCTACCATACACTAAAAGTACTCGATAATGTTTGTGAAGAAACCACTAATTTGTGGTTACGTTGGGCAACTTTACTTCACGATATTGGCAAACCAAGTACTAAACGTTTTTTAGATTCGGAAGGCGGCTGGACCTTTCATGGTCATGAAGACCGAGGTGGTAGAATGGTTCCTAAAATTTTCAGGCGTTTAAAGTTGCCGTTGAATGAAAAAATGAAGTATGTGGAGAAATTGGTTTCACTGCACCACAGACCCAAAGTATTGGCTGAAGAAGGCGTAACTGATGCTGCCATTCGAAGATTAATTGTTGATGCAGGCGATGATTTAGAGGATTTATTTACCCTTTGTAGGGCAGATATGACCAGCAGAAACCCTGAAAAAATTAAGTTGTTTAGAGGTAATTTATTAAAGGTTCAAGAGTTAGTGAAAGAGGTGGAAGATCGTGATGCCCTGAGAAATTGGCAACCTCCAGTAACTGGTGAAGACATTATGAAGCATTTTAATTTAACACCTTGCAGGGAAGTTGGATTGATTAAGGTTGAATTACGTGAAGCTATTTTAGATGGGGAAGTACCAAATTCCTACGAAGATGCCTTTGCCAAAATGGTAGAAATTGGAAACAGGGTTTTGGGTTTATAACAATTAGGTTCGAACCAAAAATGAGCTAAAAAATTTGGGGTAGAAATGAATTTGATTTTAATAGAAAATAATTGAATATTCGCAGTTAGAAGAAATAAGTGACATGGCAGTATATAAATTTAAAGTTTCATTTGAAGATTACGAAGATATTTATCGGGTAATTGAAATTAAATCTACCCAAACATTTTTAGATTTGCACAAGGCAATTTTAGAAAGTATAAAGTTTGATTCCAAGCAATTGGCCTCATTCTATATGAGCAATGATAGTTGGAAAAAAGGGCAAGAAATTACACTCGAAGACATGAGTGAAAACAAACAAACCCCAACTCCAATCATGGCCAACTCAAAATTGAGCCAGTTTATCATTGACCCACACCAGAAAATTTTGTATGTTTATGATTTCATAGAATGTTGGGTAATGCTTATAGAATTAACCCAAATTAGTAAAGACGAAAACCCTAAAACCAAATATCCTAATTGCTTTAAATCTGTTGGCTTGCCTCCAAAACAATATGATAAAGTTCAGAAATTTGGGGTAGTAGAAGACAATGAATTTGATGAAATTACAAAAAACTATTTGAACCAATCAGATGAAATTCCAGGTGACATTTCGGATGATGATGAGGATGGCTTTGGAGTGATAGATACCAGTGAAGACGGGGAGGCAGAAACAACTGGCGACTTCGGCGACGAATAAAAAAACAATGTTAAATTTACAGCTAACCAAACCGCTGATTGTTTTCGATTTGGAAACAACCGGGATTAGCATTTCAAACGACCGAATTGTTGAGATTGCTTGTATCAAAGTTTTTCCCGATGGAAAAGAAGAAGTTAGAACAGACAGGGTCAATCCGGGCATGCCCATTCCTCCTGAGGTTACGGCCATACATGGTATAACAGATGCAGATGTAGCTGATAAACCAAAATTTGAGGAACTGGCCAGAGAGCTAGCCGTATTTATGCAAGGTTGTGATTTCGCAGGATTCAATTCAAATAAATTCGACTTCCCATTGTTGGTTGAAGAGTTTTTGAGGGCAGGTGTAGATTTTGATGTTGAGAACCGCAAATTTATTGATGCTCAGCGGATATTTCACATGATGGAGCCTCGCAACCTCAGTGCCGCTTATCGCTTTTATTGTGATCAAACATTAGTAAATGCCCATAGCGCAGTGGCCGATACCCGTGCAACTTGGGAGATTATTCAAGCACAAATTACGCGCTATCCTCAACTCAAAAATACCATTGATGAATTAGGGAAAGTATCGGGCCAGAATAATCTAGTAGACCTTGCCGGTAGAATGATTTACAATGCCGAAAGAAAAGAGGTATTTAATTTTGGTAAACACAAAAATAAACTGGTAGAAGAGGTGTTCAGTAAAGAACCCGGCTATTACCAATGGATGATGGATAACGATTTTTCATTAGACACCAAACGCCGCCTCACCAAAATCAAACTCCGCATGAAATTCGGCTCTTAATTCGATTGCCCACTTTAACGCTTGCGTCATGGTGAGCTTGTCGAACCACCGCGTCATGGTGAGCCTGTCGAACCATGTCGAACTAAGGTTTAAACCCAATTCTTTTTCTTTTAGAATTATCCTTTGGTGAATTTACCTTCATTAAATAAGATAATGCATCATTAATATCTGTGAATTGCACGTTAAAGCGATGCTCTAAATCCATTAACTTTTTGCTTAAATCTTTATGACTAATAGCAAATTGTCGTATAAGTACAAAAGTTCTCATGATCCCAATATTAACCTAAATTGCTTTATCGGAATTTAAAACTCCAGAAAGCATTGCCAGACCTTGTTCTGTAAAAGCATATGGTAAATACTTTCTATGTTTTCCTCTTTCATTCTTTAAGGTTTCAATTTGAAACCTTAAAGAATTATCCTTTTCATTTCTGGTTATTTCTTCCCATTCAATTTGGGTAAGTTGAAACATAAAATCATCAGGAAATCGAGTAATATTTCTTTTTACAGCAAGGTTTAAACTCTTGGTTGGAACTTGATACAATTCAGCTAAATCATGATCTAACATGATTTTGGTTCCTCTTATTTCATGAATTTTCTTCTTAATTAATTCAATTTGCATAATGGGGGAGATTATTTAAACAAATAAAATAAAGTTAAATCCAAACTAAAAGCACATGTTTAAAAATTGAAACAACTAAATCAGGTATCTAGGATTTTGAACATAAAAATCAATTCAAAAACATGGTTCGACAGGCTCACCATGACACTCGCTAGCCCGCGTCATGGTGAGCTTGTCGCCTCCGTCATGGTGAGCTTGTCGAACCATGTCGAACCACCGCGTCATGGTGAGCCTGTCGAACCACTATTTCTCCAACACCTCGTACATATCTCCCCTGCGGTCCTTCCAATTAAGCACTGTGCCCGTATTTCTCGCACGCTCCAAGGCTGCTAAGTCCAAATCAGCAATTACTACAGTCTCAATATTGGTGCTACATTCTCCTGCTATCGCATCTGGTGGAAACGCAAAATCACTCGGAGTATAAATTCCAGATTGGGCGTAATTGATGTCCATGTTATCTACCGATGGAATATTACCAATAGTACCAGCAGTGGCCACAAAAATTTGATTTTCAACCGCACGAGCCTGAGCACAAATTTTAACCCTTAAATGCCCGTGTTTTTCATCTGTACTAAATGGTACAAACAAAATTTTGGCTCCCTTGGTACAAGCAATTCTTGCCATCTCTGGGAATTCAACATCATAACAAACATTGATGGCTACTTTGCCACAATCTGTATTAAATACCTTAATTTCATTGCCAGGTTTTACGCCCCACCATTTACTTTCATTGCTGGTGATGTGAATCTTATATTGTTTTTCGTAAGTACCATCTCGCTTAAAAATATAAGAGATATTGTATAAATTTTCTCCTTCAACTTGTAAATGGGTACCAGCAATAATATTGATGTTATACTCCATAGATAAGCGAGAAAACAACTCAATATAATCCTCGGTATACTCATCTATTTTTCTAATACTGTCTTCCGGACTCATGCTCTTGTATTCATGCAAGGAGAGGAGTTGCGTGGTAAAAAGTTCTGGAAATAATACAAAATCCGATTTGTAATTTGAAGCTACATCCGTAAAATATTCGCACTGTTGGGCAAATTCTTTAAATCCTCTTATCTTTCTTAATTCGTATTGGATACAACATATACGAACCTTTTTCATCAATACGCTACGCTCTTTGATTTCTGGAACATAATCCAAGTTAATCCATTCAAGCAATAAAGCGTAGCCTTCACTTTCGGTATCCTCTGGCAAGTAATCTTTTATGATACGTTGTATAGTAAATCCTTGTGATAATTGAAAGGTAACAACTGGGTCCTTAAATTTTTTATCTACCACTCGTTTAATATAGGCTCTAATACCATAATCTTCTGAGAATTTATGAAAATTCGGTACCCTTCCACCAATAAAAATGCGTTTCAAGTTTTTCTCAACACACAATGTTTTGCGCATTTCATACAACCTTCTGCCAATTTTTAATCCTTGGTAATCGGGATGCACCATAACCTCAATGCCATACAAAGTATCACCTTCTTCATCGTGATTGGTAATTAATCCATTGTCGCAAATCTCTTTCCAACTATGGTCGTCATCGTATTCATCCCAACTCACTATTAAACTACTGGCTGAACCAACAATTTTTCCTTCGTACTCAATTATTTGCATCCCATCAGGGAATATTTTGTACTGACTTTCCAACATATCAACGGTCCAAGGATCATTATTTGGAAAGCAAACACGCGAGAGCTCCATGATTTCATCCAAATCACTTCTTTCCGCCGTACGTTCTATTAGTTTTGGTTTTTTACTCGGTCTGGTTTTCATGTTTTTAGTCGTTGGTCTTTAGTCTTTAGTAGTTGGTCTTAAGTGGTTAGTCTTTGGTCTTTAGTCTTTTGTCGTTGGTTATTAAAATTATAGAATTAATTACTTTAATTTGATTGTTATAAATCAATTATTTATTAAGCCTAAACACAAAGCCCAAAGACCAATCCCTAATAACTAAATACTGATTACCAAAGACTAAAGACAAATACCCAAAGACTTACCTCAAATTATGCCAGGCATTCACTACATCATCGTCATCGTCTAAACGATCCAAAAGCTTACCAAAGTCTTCTTGTTGGTCTTCAGTTAATTCAACGGTAGTGGTTGGTACCCGCAATAATTGGGCATTTACAATTTCAAATTTTCTATCCTCTAATGCTTTTTGCATAGCGCCAAACTCTGTAAATGGAACGGTAATAATTAAATGACCTTCGCCATCATCTTCCATTTCTTCCATCCCAAAATCAATCATTTCCAATTCAAAATCATCTAAATTTATTCCTGCAATATTGATACTGAAAATTCCTTTGCGTTCAAACATAAAATCTAAACTACCTGAGGTAAGCATGGTGCCACCTGTTTTGTTCATGTGTGTGCGCAAATTGGCTATGGTGCGGGTTGGATTATCTGTAGCTGTTTCAATAATTACTGCAACACCATGTGGTCCTTTTCCTTCGTATACAATCTCTTCAAAATCTTTGTCTTGCTTACTTGTTGCACGTGCTATAGCCGCGTCGATATTGGTTTTGGGCATGTTCAACGATTTGGCGTTGGCAATAATTACACGCAAACGCGAATTACTATCTGGATCGCCAATGCCACCACCAGCCTTAATAGCAATAGCAATTTCTTTTCCAATTTTAGTGAATGCCTGACTCATTTTGGCATAACGGGCAAACATCTTGTGTTTGCGTTTTTCAAATACTCTACCCATAACTAATTTAAATTCCTGTTTTGAATACTTGCAAATATAAGGGCCTTTAGCAAAGTTAAAAGGGCCAATTTTGAGGTATTTTCAATTACTTTTCCGAAATTGCAGGCGTGGAACTTCAGAATGGTAAATTATTCATAGATCAAATGGGCAGGCAAGTAATATTGCCACAAGAGCCATTGCGCATAGTTTCTTTGGTTCCTTCTCAAACAGAGTTATTGTATTTTTTCGGTTTGAACCAAGAAATCATTGGGCAAACTATTTTTTGCATTCACCCAGATGAAATGCATCAAATAAAGCCCAGAATTGGTGGAACGAAAAAACTGAATTTAGATAAAATCAGGGAATTGAAACCTAATCTTATTATTGGTAATAAAGAAGAGAATGAGCAATCACAAATAGAAATTTTGATGAAGGAGTTTCCCGTTTGGATGAGCGATATTCAGAACATAGATGATTCGCTAGAAATGATAATCAAAATAGGGGAGCTCGTCAATAAAAAAGAACAAGCACTCCGCCATGAGCAGCAGATAAAACAAGGCTTTTTGGATTTGGTTCAAACCGAAAAAAGAAAAACTTGTGCCTATTTAATTTGGCGAAAACCTTGGATGGCAGCAGGTGAAAATACCTTTATCAATGACATTTTAGCTAGATTGGGACTCGAAAATTGGGTCAAAAATCAAAATAGTCGCTACCCAAGCTTAGAAGATGATTGGTTCAAAACAAATCAGCCAGAAATCATATTATTATCTTCCGAACCCTATCCATTTAAGGATATTCACCTTCAAGAATTACAAAATTTTTGTCCAAACGCCCAAATTATTTTGGTAGATGGCGAAATGTTTAGTTGGTATGGGAGTCGTTTAAGCCTTGCCATTCCTTATTTTAGGACGCTTATTGACCAATTTTAGATTAAATACGGATATTTATCCTCAGAATTTTTGATTTTTTGTGGATAGTCTTTATTCAAGAATGAATAGCTTTGCTTGCTATTGGTTATTGATGCATGGAAGAGAATATAAACGATAATTTACCAGATAATCCAGAACCCGAAACTCCCAAGGAGTATCATATTTTAGCCGTAAATGGCTTGTATGAGAATTGGTTTTTGGATTATGCCTCCTATGTTATTTTGGAACGCGCGGTTCCTGCATTGGATGATGGGTTAAAGCCCGTTCAGCGCAGAATATTGCATTCTATGAAGGAAATGGATGATGGTCGCTTTAATAAAGTAGCCAACATCATTGGGCAAACCATGCAATACCACCCGCATGGTGACGCTTCTATTGGCGATGCCATTGTTAATTTGGGTCAAAAAGAATTACTCATAGAAACTCAAGGAAACTGGGGCGATTTTAGAACAGGAGATTCAGCAGCAGCACCTCGTTATATTGAAGCAAGGTTGTCAAAGTTTGCACTTGAGGTAGCATTTAATAAGCAAACTACCCAATGGCAAAATTCATACGACGGTAGAAAAAAAGAGCCCGTTACCTTGCCCATGAAATTTCCTTTGCTTTTGGCGCAAGGAGTTGAGGGTATAGCCGTTGGTTTAGCTACCAAGGTAATGCCGCATAATTTTTGCGAATTGTTATTGGCAAGTATTGATCATTTGAAAGGAAAAAAAATTGAGTTATATCCTGATTTTGCAACCGGTGGAACTGTGGATGTGGCCAATTATAACCAAGGCAAAAAAGGTGGAAAAATAAGGGTAAGGGCAAGAATTGAAGAACTCGACAAAAAAACGCTATTTATCAAAGATGTTCCTTATGGCGTTACCACTACTCAATTAATTGATTCCATTATTAAGGCGAATGATTCTGGAAAAATAAAAATCAAAAAGGTAGTAGACAATACGGCCAAAGATGTTGAGGTAGAAATTCAGTTGGCACCAGGTGTATCTCCTGATAAAACCATTGATGCCTTATATGCCTTTACAGATTGTGAGGTAAGTATTTCTCCTAATGCTTGCGTTATTTCAGAAGACAAACCCATATTTTTAGGAGTAGATGAATTGCTCAAGCTTTCAACCGAGAAAACCAAAGACTTGCTTCGTCAAGAATTGGAGATAAAAATGGCTGAACTTGAGGAGCAATGGCATTATAGCAGCATCGAAAAAATATTTATTGAGAAAAGAATTTACCGCGATATTGAGGAGTGCGAGAGCTTTGAAGAAGTAATTGATGTTATTTGGAAGGGCATGAACAAGTTTAAAAAATTGTTCAGAAGAGAGCTAACAGAAAACGATATCCTTCGCCTTACTGAAATAAAAATTAAGCGTATCTCAAAATACGATTCATTTAAAGCAGATGAATTGATGAAGGGAATTGAAGCCCAGCTTGAACAAGTTAAGTTTGACCTCGACAATTTAAAAGCCTATGCCATTAAATATTTTGAGAACCTACTCAAGAAATACGGTAAAGGCAGAGAACGTAAAACTGAGATAAGAACCTTTGACACCATTGATTCAAAAACAGTAGCCATTGCAAACCAAAAGCTATACGTAAATAGGGTTGAAGGCTTTGTGGGTGTTGGTCTTAAGAAAGATGAGTACATCGCAGATTGCAGTGATTTGGACGACATCATTCTATTCCGTAAAGATGGAAAAATGATGGTTTGCAAGGTGCAAGAAAAAGCATTTGTGGGCAAAGACATTATACATGTAGATGTTTTTCGTAAAAATGATGAACGCCGCATTTATAATGTAATTTATCTCGATGGAAAAACCAAAACCAGCTATGCCAAAAGGTTTCCAGTTACAGGCATCACGCGCGACAAAGAATATGATTTAACACAAGGCACCGCCGGCTCAAGAATTCTATACTTTACCGCCAATCATTCTGGTGAGGCCGAAGTGGTGAATATTACCTTGAGTCCGCTTAGTCATGCACGCAAACTTAGTTTCGATTTTGATTTTAGCGAATTGGCCATTAAGGGTAGAGGCGTTCAAGGAAATATTATCAGCAAATATTTGGTAAAAGGCATCAAGCTTAAATCAAAAGGTATTTCTACCTTAGGAGGTATTAATTTGTGGTATGATGCCGCAATTGGCAGGATTAATACCAATGAACACGGTACTTTTTTAGGTAACTTTTTAGGCAGCGACCTCATTATTTCTATATACAAAGATGGCAATTACGAGTTAACCAATTTTGATGTCAGCAACCATTTTGAATATGAGCAGTTGCTGCATATTTCAAAGTTTAAACCTGATCGTCCAATAAACATTGTGTATTTTGATGCAAAGGCAAAACAATATTATATCAAGCGTTTCTTAATTGAAACTCTTACCTTGAATAAGAAGTTTTTGTGCATTCCAGAAGAAAAAGGAAATTATATTTTGGTAGCTACCGATTTTAAAAATCCAATAGTCATTTTAACTACAGGCAAAGGAAAAACCATCAATGAGGTTCAATACAATTTGGCTGAGGTAATTGATGTGAAAGGATGGAAGAGCATTGGAAATAAATTTGTTGGTTCAGACCTAACCAAATTAGAATTATTGCCACCTGATCCAATGGATGAATTGGAAGAAGAGGTTCAAGATATTCAAGAAACATTGGTGAACGAAGATTTGTTCTCGCAAGAAGAGGAGAAAATAAGAAAGCTTTTGGAGGATGATCCTGAAACAAATGATGAGAAGAAAAGGAAACCAAAAGGACCAGAACCAGAACAACCAAAGTTGTTTTAATTCTGATCAAATTCCTAAATATTAATAATTAATCGTAAATTTGCTCAGCAAAACAGACTATCGCTAGGTGTTTACACAAAGAGGAAAGTCCGGGCAACTTAAGCAGCATACTTCCTAACGGGAAGGTCTCTAATCTTTGGTTAGGGAACAGAAAGTGCCACAGAAAATTAAACTACCTAATTGCTTGCAGTTAGGAAAAGGTGAAAAGGCGAGGTAAGAGCTCACCGGGTGTTTAGTGATAAACATTGCATGGTAAACCTTATGCGTTGCAAGGCCAAATAGGCAAGAAATAAAAGGGTGTTCGCTTAGCACCAACAGCCTCGGGTTGTTTTTCTTGCGGGTAGGCTGCTACATCTTGTTAGCAATAACAAGGGCAGATAAATGATAGTCACACCAATGGTCAAAAGCCATTGGAGGTACAGAACCCGGCTTATCGTTTTGTGAAAGATAAAGGGGCTTCGGCCCCTTTTCCAATTTTAAAGAAACAAATTGTTCCATATATCGTTAAACAAATACATGATAAATTTAACTAGCGTAGACCAACTTAACGAGGTAGATAGCCTTTCAAACCAAAGGCCCGTAATAATTTTTAAACACAGCACCACTTGCAGTATCAGCAACACCGCCTTCAATCGTTTTCAAAAGGCTTATGCCAAAGAAAATGAAGATGAATTACCGGTATTTTATTTAGACTTACTCAAGCACCGTGATGTTTCCAATGAAATTGCCAGAAAGTACGCTGTTGAGCACCAATCGCCACAAACATTGCTTATTCAAAATGGAAAAAGTATTCACCATGCCTCACATTTTGAAATTGACTTATCAGAAATAAAAGAATCAATTTAATGGATTTATTGCAGTTGCCATTTAACCATTTAATTGGTGTCAAAGCAGCAGATAAGGCACCCTATTTACTCATGTTGCCAAGTCTGAATCATTACCAAAATCACTTGCAATCTGTTCACGCTGGAGCATTGTTTACCCTAGCAGAAGGCACTGCCGCTCAATTTTTGCTCAATACCTTTACAGATATACAAAACATTATTCCTGTAGTAAGAAAGGCCGAGGTAAAATTTAGCAAACAAGCTATTGGCGCCATTTATGGCAAAGCCCAGTTACATCAATGCACAGAAGAAGAAATAAGAATCGGATTGAACCAAAAAGGAAGAATCAGTTTTTCAGTTTTGGCCAGCATTCACAATCAAGACCACACACAAGTTTTTGCTGGTATGTTTGAATGGTTTGTAAGCAAAAATTGATAACTATTCTTTGATAAACTTTTTAGGTAAAGTAGTTAAGTTATTTTGGTTCGATCCAACATAAATAAAGTAAACACCAGGCTCCAAGGCGGCAACTTCAATTTGTTGTTTGTTCAACTTCGTGTTCGTAACCAATCTTCCCAAATTATCATAAATTTCAACAAAATCTACTTGTTCGCTTGAAACTATGTTTAACAAATCCTTGCATGGATTTGGGAATAGTTGAATGTTCCCAGTTTTTTTAACTTCAGAAACACTTAGTGGTGCATAATTTAAATAAATATCGTCTAACCATAATCGGCTGCCTGCAGTAGGTGTAAACCCATCAATACTTGAGCTTGCAATAAAAAATACAGAATCTGGTGTGTTACTGTTTAAATAAGTTAAAGGTTTAATAATTTGAGTATAAGTTTCAATGGCTGTTCCATTCGACCACTGGGCGAAAGCAATGGTATCAGAATTTTTAGTTGTGGCATTCCATTTAGTTAATAGGATGCTTACCGCAGAGCTATCACCAATTTCGGGTAAACTCTTTACCCAAAAATTAATACTTGTAGGCCTAGAAGTAAATGCAATTTTGTTTTTAACTAAATCAGGTTCACCTGTTGCGTCAAGAATATTACCAATGGTAATCAAACCAGGTAAATCTCCAAAGTTATTTTCAATAGTTTCTAAAAATGCTGCTGAGGTTCCTGAGTGTGAATCAGAAGATTTAGTGGTGCTTTCATCAAACCCAAATTGCTTCAATGGATTTAGGGTATACCAATTATTGGGCTCACTAAAGGTAGTACTCCCAATTGTTTTAACCGTCCAAGTTTCAAAACCACTATTTTGAAATTGAGTTTGAGCAATGGTGAAATTAAAAACCATCGAACTCATTAAAAAGCATAGTAAGGCTGTTTTTTTCATAAAATACTGTTTGTTTATCTTTCAAATTTACCATTCGCTATTTGATATTATAGTTTTTTTCTATAAACGGCAATTTTTTACTCCTAAATGGATAATTTAATACACGTATCCTAATTTCAATCCACCTTTTGTTTATTAACAAATTTTTAGAATGGTTGAAATACCTTAAAATTTGTTCCGTTATACCAATATGCCAAAAGGACTAAAAATTGTATTGATCATCGTTTTGATCCTACTTTCGCTCGCTGGAAGCTTGTTTATTTATGTTTATCAAAACATAGATCAATTAAAATCCTACGCACTTAAAGAAGTTAATTTAATGCTGAAGGCTGAGTTAAAGGCCGAAAACATTGATGTTACAGTGATGAAAACTTTTCCAAAGGTGAGCTTGGCGTTTAATAACATCAGTATTGCTGACCCAATAAGGCCTAACAAATTTGTGCTCCAAGCCAAATCGCTTTACCTAGGCTTTGATATTTATGATGTAATCAATGAACGATATAAAATCAACTTGGTTGACTTAGACAGCGGAATTATTCATTTATACACCGATAGAAAAGGTCGCAATAATTTCGACTTATTGAAGGAAACCACTACAGACAAAAAGAATAAAAAGCCATTTGTTTTTGAACTGAATAAGCTTATCCTGAATCAAATTCAACTATTTATTGATAATAAATTGAATCAATTTCAAGCTGATGTTTATATTCAAGAATCCAATTTTGTTGGTAAATTTTCTGATAGCAGGTTCAACTTAGATGTTGAATTAACAGGCCATTCAAACAGCCTTAAATCGGGTACATTGTCTATGTTGAAGAATAAAGACTTTCAAATTAATACCAACATTGATATTGACCAAGAAAAGAATAAATACCAATTGGTAAGAGGAGAATTTGGTATCAATCAATTGATGCTGAACCTTACCGGTTTTGTGCAAAACAATAAAAAGCAAACTGATTATAACTTGAGTTTTAAGGCCAATAAAATTAGCATTCAAAATTTACTTTCTACTCTGCCTTTTACTTTACCCGAGGCCATTTTAGCATATAAAAGTGAAGGGAATGTTTTTTTTAATGGTTCAATCAAAGGAATTCAAAATGAAGTTCAATTGCCCAATATTAAAGTGCAATTTGGAATAGAAAATGGAAGTTTAACTGAGCCAGAATCAAAAATGAAATTGGAAGATATTCATTTGAACGGAAGCTTTGATAATGGAAAATCTGGACATTTAATAGATGCTGTAATTGATATCCCCTCCTTTAATGCGTCTTTGGTTGGATCAAAACTAAAAGGTAATTTTAATCTTTACAATTTGGAGTCGCCGGTATTAAATCTTGACCTTGATGGAAATGCAAATTTAAAAACACTGCATACCTTTTTTAAATTTGAAGACGTAAAGCTAATTGAAGGTGAAATAAATTTCACCCTAACTTTAAAAGGTAAAAAACAAAATACTACTTGGGATTGGAGTAGTCCATTGAATAAGGGTTTGTTTGTTTTAAAAATGGATAAACTAAGCTTAAATTATCTAACTGTTTCCATAGACAATGCAAGTATTGATGCGGAACTAAGTAACAATACTTTACAATTAAAATCAGCAAAGTTTATTGTCAATGAATCTGATATTTTATTGAATGGACAATTTCAAGGCTTCATGGATTTTTTGGTTCAGGCCAACGCGCCTTTAATAGGTAACCTAAATTTGCAATCACAATCATTGGATACAAAAGATATTTTTATTTATGATTCTTCCGACCCTTTAGAAGAGGGAGAGAAGCCAATGCAGTATCAGTTAAATGTGAAGGTAAATGCCAATAAATTTGTGTTCGACTTATTGCACGCTACTAATTTTAAATCGGATTTAAAGTTGAGTCCGGGCTATATCACTTTTGCTAATACATCTTTAACCTCTGTTGGTGGTAGTTTTATTGGAAACGGGGAGCTTGTCATAGAAAAAAATCAAACGGTATTAAAAAGCACAAACACACTAAAAGGAATAAACATCAATCAATTGATGAAAGAGTTCAATGGTTTTGGACAAAAGGAATTCAATGATAAAAATTTGTTTGGTACCCTAAATGCCACCAATGAAATGCGTTTAGTTTGGGATGCAAAAAATAACTTAGTAGCAGATAAAATTTTGGTGGTAACAGAAATGAACATTAAAAATGGGGAGCTCATTAATTATGAACCCTTAAATGCCCTTTCAAAGTTTGTGGATGTAAATGAATTGAAAAACTTGAAATTTTCTGAATTAAAAAATACACTAACCATTCAAAATAATGTATTACATATTCCAACCATGGATATTTATAATAATGCATTAAACCTAAACATAACAGGGACACACACTTTTGAAAATATTTTGGATTACAATGTGAAACTGTCGCTTTCTGAATTGCTCAAGAAAAAACGCAAACCTCAAAGCAACGAATTTGAAGAGGAAGATGAAAAAACCAAAGGAATCAATATGTATCTTCGAATCAAAGGGCCCATTGATAAGCTTACTTATGAATTTGATAGAAAAGGAGCAAAGGCCCAATTAAAACAAGATGTTAAGCAAGAAAAAGAAGTCATAAAAGAAATTTTAAAACAGGAGTTTGGAATTAAAAAAGACACTTCACTTAAGAAAATTGAAAAGAAAAATGACAACAACGACGAACTGGAGTTTGAAGCTAATTAGTAAAATTTGCGCACTCCTTGTAATGTGTTTTACATTTTCGAACACACTTTTTGCGCAAAGTAAAACAGGTTTTTCTTATGGATTGAGTGTTAACCTAGGCTATGGCTCTGCTAGCACTACTAATGAATCCTACTTAAAATATACCGACACTATAAATAGTTCTAAAACTAGTCATTTTAACAAAGGAGCGCATATTTGGTTTAATTATTCTTTAGGTAAAAAGTACGACTTACAGGTTGGATTAGGCTATGAACAAATAGGATTTGCAAGGCAACAAAGCAATTTGAATTTCAATAATTACACCTATCCAGGAATTGGTACGGGTAGGATTGAAGATTTGTCTAATTCCGAAAAGGTAATTACTTACAATTATCGATTTAATTATATTCAAGTGCCCATCATGATCAATACTTTTTTAGGAAGGTCGAACGACTTTAAATGGATTTACCATTTTACCGCTGGCTTAACTCCTCAAATATTGGTCAATCATCAATTAATAGCCAATTGTAATCCTGGATTTTCGGTTGATGGCGAAGACCAATTTAAATTTGATTCAACAGGCTTTTCTGCTAGGTCGATTGCTATGAACTTGCAAATAGGGATGCTTATTGAAAACAGGGTCAGCAAAAACAAAACATATTTTATACAACCTATAATTGGGTATTATCCATTTTCAATAACAAGTAGCGCCAATGCCGCTAATCCGTTTTTCTTTTCAGTAAACCTTGGTTTAAAATTGGCTTCTTTAAAAAATGCAAATTAGTAGGTTTACTATCAGAGTTTACGGAATTTGGATCAATTCAAATCAAGAGGTTTTGTTGGTTCACGAAAAAATGCCTCATTTACATTTTACCAAGTTCCCTGGCGGTGGAATGGAATTTGGAGAAGGCACCAGAGAATGTTTAGCTAGAGAGTTTTTGGAGGAAACTGGAATAGACGTTGAGGTAAAAGAACACTTGTATACCACAGATTTTTTTCAAGCCAGTGCATTTAAATCAGGTGGTCAATTAATGGCCATTTATTATCGGGTTGAACCTAAAAATCCTAATTTTGAATTAGCCTTAGAAGAAAGGCAAATTGATATAAATGGAAAAATAGAAACACTTCGTTTTTTTTGGTCGCCAATAGTAAATTTTGAGTTAGAACAACTAACATTCCCAATTGATAAAATTGTGGCACGAAAATTTCTATTAGGTTTATAATTAATTTGAATGGTATGAAAAAATTAACTTTCGGTTTTTTGGCTATTTTGCTAATAACTATCTCTTGCAACAGTTCTAAAAGTGGAATGAAGGAAGTAAAAACTCCTTTCAAAGGTTCAAAATATGAATCCAATCTCAGGTATTTCAGGTCAGTTGCCAGCGGCGAAAGCATCAACTTGGAGACCGCTAAAAACAAGGCAATGCTCAATGCAAATCAGCGTCTGGCGTCATCGGTTCAAACCGAAATAAAAAATGTAACCGAAAACTACCAGAACGAAAGAAAGGTAGACAATACCCTTGGTGATTTTGGCGAACGTTTCCAGCAATTAACCAGAGAAGTCATGAGCACCACTTTAATTGGTTCAAATTTAATTGAAGAAAAAATATTCATCAAAACCGATAAAACCTATCAAGTATGGATTGCCATGGAGTTGAGGAAAAAGGAAATGTATAAAAGAATGAAGCAAATGGCCAAGGAGAAAAACACCTTGAGTGCATCAGAAAAAAAGGCCATTGAGGAGATGATAGACAAAAGTATTGCGGAGTTGGATGACCCTGATTAATATTAAATTTTTAGAAAGCATTTGTCTAAGAATTTTGTTTGGCTATCTTTACAAATCATTAAAATTTTTCAATGACTGAACTCATTAGTAAGGAAGATGTTTCCAAAGCTTTAAAACTTGAAAAAGTAAAACTGAAGTTGCTTGCCCCAGCAATCATGAAATTGCTGAAGCTCAGTAATGTTAATGATGCCTACCTAACTGCCAAAGAGCAAGGTGGGGCATCCTTTACAGATAAATTATTAGAGGGCTTTGGAGTTACATATGAAGTAAGTGATTCAGACCTTTCTAATATACCCAAAACAGACCCATTTATATTAATTTCAAATCATCCTTATGGAGGAATTGATGGCATCATTTTATTGTCTATTGTATCCAAAATAAGGCCAGATTTTAGAATGGTGGCAAATTATTTACTCAAGCAAATTCCAACAGTTTCAGATGCTATCATTGCGGTGAATCCTTTTGAAAATATAGGCGAAAAGGGAATGAATATTGCTGGAGTAAAGCAAGTGCTTTCTCACCTGAAAACATCACCCCTAGGCATTTTCCCCGCAGGGGAAGTATCGTCTATTAAATTGAATAACTTTAAAATTAGCGATAAAAAATGGGATGCTGGCGTAGGTAAAATAATTGCCAAGGCAGGCATAAAAGTGGTGCCTGTTTATTTTTCTGGTCACAATAGTTTGGCCTTTAATTTATTGGGTTTGTTGCATCCAAATTTGCGTACCATTAAACTTCCATCAGAGATGTTTAATAAAAGTAAATCAAACATCAAACTTAGAATTGGAAAGCCAATACCATTTAAGGAACTTGCCAATTATGAAAGTGATAAAATATTGGATTACTTGCGTGCAAAAACCTATGCCTTAGGTGCAGCAGAAGAACAAAATAAGAAGCTCAATTTTAAAGTAAATTTACGCAAATTAGCTAAGCCGCAACAACTTATTGCAGCTGTTAGTCCACAATTGATGCAGGAAGAGATCAATGCAGTGCGTGCCCAAACACACATGTTCGATTATGAAAATTTGGAAGTACACATTGCCTCATTTAAAGACATTCCGCATGTAATGAGAGAAATCTCTAGATTAAGAGAGGAAGTTTTTAGAAGTGTTGGAGAGGGTACAAACCACAGCTGTGATACAGATGAGTTTGATAAATATTACAAGCATTTGTTTGTTTGGGACAAAGTTGCAAAAAAACTTGCAGGTTCATATAGGTTAGGAGAGGGTGATGTTTTGTTTAAGAAGTTTGGTGTTAAAGGCTTTTACCTGAACCAACTTTTTAAAATGAGTAAAGAAATGCACCCTATGTTGTTTCAATCTATTGAACTAGGTAGGTCATTTGTAGCCCTCGAATACCAGAGAAAACCTGCTAGCTTAATGTTGCTATGGAAAGGCATTCATGAATACATTAAAATGAACAAAGAGCGGTTTCTTTATATGATTGGTCCAGTAAGTATCAGTAATAGCTTCTCAGATTTATCTAAAGATTTGTTAGTTGCCTATATCAGACATAACCATTGGGACAATAAAATCTCTAAATGGATTGAACCTAAAAAACGATTCCATTACCAATCTAAAACAGAAGGTAAAAATATATTGTTACAAAAGCACTCCGAGGATATCAAGTTGCTCGATAATTTTATTGGTGAAATAGAAGGAAATCAAAAATTAAAGGTACCTATTTTGGTAAAAAAATACCTCAAACTCAATGGCAAAATTGTATCGTTTAATGTTGATCCAAATTTCAATGATTCATTAGATGGATTTCTCATTGTAGAAGTAAAAGGCATACCCGAAGAAGCCTTTGAAATGGTCAGCCGTTAGTTCGACAAGCTCACTATAACGGCGTTTCCACTCGGGTAATATTTATTAGCCCACCTAACATCAAAACTGTGGATTTATAAAAAAGGCCAACAACGAAGCTTGCTTCATTGTTGGCCTTTCATTCTATTAGTGAGCTCGTCGAACCACCGCGTCATGGTGAGCCTGTCGAACCACGAACTACATTTCTCTATTTCCAACCCAAACAAAGCGCTTGCTCACAAATTCCGAATTGGCAAAACTTGCATTACCTGCTGGGTTGCCTCCAGTTAAATGAAAATCGCTGAATGCAGCATGTGAATTTATAAAGCCAGCACCAGTAAAATTGAAACTAACCGGCACAAATACATTATTCATGGTAGTTGCAATAAGCGTTTTGGTTTCCTCATTGGTGGTATAAGCGCCACAAGTTAAGGCACCTTTTTCCATAACCAAAGTCTCGGCTAACAAGAGTGAATCTCGAACACTATCTGTTTTAATAACAAATACAATAGGTCCAAAGCACTCTCTATTATAAACAGCCCCTTGAGATTTATCCACTTCAATTACAACTGGAGTGGCAATTCGAGCATCTTTGAATTCTTCGTTTACAATTGCCTTGCTATCCAATACCAAGTTTCCACCTAGGTTTTTGGCATCTAAAATTCTTTTATAAGTAGCTTCAGCTTGGATAGCGCCAAGGGTGCCAGGACCAGCCTTAGGATTATCTACCAAGGCTGTAATTGCTGCTGCAATTCCCTTAACTACCTCTTCATAAGCTACCAAACCTTCTGCGGTTTGAACACCATCTTTACTCACAAAAATATTTTGTGGAGCAGTACACATTTGTCCGCTATACAAGCTGGCACTAAAAGCAATATTTCCTAAAACCGCTTTGAGGTCGCTTACAGAATCAAGTATAATTGAGTTTACTCCTGCTTTTTCAGTGAACGTAGTTTTAGGAAGACTTTCAATATAATTACCAAACTCGCTACTTCCAGTAAAATCAACCATCTTCACCAAAGGATTTTCAGCCAATATTTTTGTAATAGGTGTATTTAAAGTATCTACAGCTAATTGAACTACTTGTTTAGGTAGGCCATTTTCTGCCAAAACTTTTTGCATTTCTTCAATAACTATAGCAATTGCTAAAATAGCTTTAGGATGTGGTTTAACAATACTAGCATTACCAGTAATTAATGCAGCAAACAAGCCAGGCACAGTATTCCAAACTGGAAAGGTAGAACAACCTATTACCAATGAAATTCCTTTAGGAACGGGTTTCCAAGTTTTGTTCATTTTCAAATCAAACTTACCAAAGTTCTTAATCCATTCAGCTTTTTCAGGTACTGAGGTAAGTTCTTTATAGCCCATAACTATTGATTCGAGTGCCCTATCGTTTGCATGCGGACCACTTGCCTGAAAGCTCATCATATAAGCTTGCCCGGTGGTATGCATGGTTGCATAAGCAATATCAAAAAAGCGGGCTTTGATTCTTTCAAGTGTTTCTATTAATATACCCGTTCTCTGGTTTACGCTAGTATTGGCCCAAGCGGTTTGAGCCAAAGATGCATGCTTTAGGATGGTTTCAGGGGTAAATGATGGATATTTTACGCCTATTCCAACTTGTAAAAAAGGAGAAACCTCTTCGCCAAGCCAGCCATTAGATTCGGTTTGATCCAAAGCGGTATAGTTGTTATTCATGGTAGTGCTGATCCAATTTTTGGCTAATGCATCTGCATCTTCTGCATATGCTTTAGGGTTTTCAGGATAAGGACTATAATAGGTTCTTATTGTTAAAGCATTTAATGCATCCTTTAATAAGGCTTCATGTTTTTGGAATAAACTCATGGTAGTATTCATGTATAATAATTATAAAGGCAAAGGTATTTGAAATACTCAGAAAGAAAAATATTAAGCAAATAGGGCGGTTCAGATATTTTTTATACTCAAATCCAGTGTTTTAAGGGATTTGTTGCAGATATTATTTGCCAATGTGGCTAATTTCCTTACTTTTGCAGCCCCCTTAAGAGAAATAGAAAGTGAAAATGAAAAGGGAAACGTTCTAAAAAAAAAGTAAAATATCTCTTGGAGAAATCATAAACTTAATTACCTTTGCTACCCCAATTTATTGGATAAGCGTAAGGTTTTAAAGTGAAGTTGAATAGAGATAATGGTGTTGATAAGTCAGAGCAAATAATATTTGCATAAGAAATAAAAACACTTACCTTTGCATCCCCCAAAAGAAAGAACGAGTTTACGGATTGAAAGAGAAGTAGATTAACACTTATAA
>Ga0209550_10001211_pt1 | contig 24909 bp, 17 predicted proteins | sample LauGreSuBDMM15SN_2_FD_187567 | JGI IMG/M metagenome (GOLD analysis project Ga0209550, IMG submission 187567) | Freshwater lake microbial communities from Lake Michigan, USA - Su13.BD.MM15.SN (SPAdes) (version 5) | ecosystem: Environmental > Aquatic > Freshwater > Lake | place: Lake Michigan... | reverse complement strand
GGGTTATGTGTGCATTTATTTGCATTTACTCAACTGCTGAGGCACAGCAACGCAATGATAGCCTAAATACCATTAAAGATTTAAATGAAATAGTTGTTTCAGGGAATAAATTCTCCGAAAAGAAAAAAAATATTGTACAAAAAATCAATATTATCAACAGGGCTTATATTGAAAAAGCAAATACACAAAATTTAGGCGACCTATTGATGAATACGGGTGATGTATTCGTTCAAAAAAGTCAACAAGGTGGAAGCAGTCCCGTTATACGTGGTTTTGAAGCTAGTAGGATCTTATTAGTTGTTGATGGAGTAAGGATGAACAATGCCATTTATCGATCAGGACATTTACAAAATGCCATAACTATTGACCAAAATATGTTGGGAAGCGTCGAGATACTTCAAGGACCATCATCAACGCTTTTTGGCAGCGATGCCCTCGGTGGTGCAATACACATGGTTACTAAGCAGCCTTTGCTGTCAGATACCAAAGACAAAAGATTGTTCAATATAAATGCTATGAGTAGGTACTCTTCTGCCAACGCCGAAAAAACATTGCATGCTGACTTCAACATTGGAATCAAAAAATTAGCTTTTTTAACCAGCATAACAACGAGTAACTTTGGTGATGTGCGGATGGGCAGAAAAGACATCAAAAGGTTTGAAGGGTTTGGTGCAAGACCATTATATATTCAGCCATATAATGGAGCGACGGGAGATACCATTTTGAAAAATAGCAACGACAGAATACAACGATTTTCAGGCTATTCACAATTAGATTTGATGGAAAAGGTCTTGTTTAAGCCAAATGAAAATTCTTCACACACGTTAAATTTTCAAAAATCTACTTCATCGAATGTTCCAAGGTATGACCGGCTGCAGGATGTTAAAAGTGGGGAATTGCGATTCGCTTCTTGGTACTATGGTCCACAAGACCGCTCTTTAATTTCCTATAATTTCAACCTAAAAAATCAAACAGGTTTTTTTAAAGAGTACAGCGCTACAATTAGCCATCAAGCCATTGAAGAAAGCAGGTTTACCAGAGAGTATAAAATGTATGATCGTTTAGACAAAAGGGTTGAAAATGTATTGGTTAGTGGTTTTACATTAGATGCGAGGAGAAAAAAGAAGGATGATGAAATCATATCAGGCGTAGACATTCAACTAAACGATGTAAAGTCGGTAGCAACAAGAACGAATGTAGTGTCTCAAGTTGATTCAAAGTTAGACACAAGGTATCCAGACGGTAAAAACAGGATGAATTATCTAGCTGCCTATACCCAACACATTCATAAATTCAAGGATGAAAAGTGGATATTGAATGATGGGTTGCGGGTTCAATATACTGCCTTAAATTCTACTATAAAAGACAATTCATTTTTCTCCTTACCAGTAACACATGTCATACAAAAAAACACATCATTAACTGGAAATTTAGGAATTGCATACATGCCTACTTTGTCTACACGGATATCCATAGGCTATGCAATGGGTTTTAGGTCGCCCAACTTGGATGACCTTGCCAAAGTATTTGAATCCAGTACTTCTGCAAAACAAGTTATTGTACCAAATGCAAACCTCAAGCCAGAGAATACGGGTACGATAGACTTAGGATTGAATCAAAAAATAGGCCAAAGGATAGAATTCGTATTAAGTGGATTTTATACAAACTTCACCAACGCAATTATAAAAGCTCCCTTCAAGTTAAATGGAAAAGACTCGATAGTTTATAACAATATAACATCACAAGTGTTGGCCAGCCAGAATGTAAATCATGCTTATGTATATGGAGGGAATGTTGGGATAAATCTGACTGCAGGAAAAAATTGGAAATTTGCAGGTAGCATTAATGTAACAAAAGGAAGATTTTTTACTGATATCAACAAAAAATCAACTGTATACCAATTGCAACAAAACGGCACTTATTCATTGGAACAGGTAAATGTTGCCACAAAGCCGCTTGATCATATACCACCAACATTTGGGAAATTAAGTGCCGGGTATGATAATAAGAAAGTTTTTATGGAACTTTATTTCTTTTTTAATGGGTGGAAGCGATTAGAGCAATACAATGCAGATGGTGAAGACAATGCTCAATATGCCACTAACAAAGGAACACCAGCCTGGCAGACATACAATGTAAAATTTGGGTTTTATCTCAAAAAAGGATTTGTATTTCAGGCAGGTATAGAGAACATATTAGACTTAAACTATCGCTATTTTGCCTCCGGTTTTTCAGCACCAGGGAGGAATGCAGTAGTAAGTTTGAGAGCAACTTTTTAATAAATAGTTAATTCCTTAAAAAGATTATCACGAAGCAGCATCAATTCATCAAAAATTGTCTTAAATTCAGAATTCAATAATTGATTTCATGTCAGAAGAAATGCTTCTTCGGGGTTGTCAGGAAAACGATGCTACGGCACAGCACGAACTATATTCAAAATATAGTCCACGCATGTTGTCTGTTTGCTATCGTTATGCAAAAACTAGGGAAGATGCTGAAGACATGCTACAAGAAGGTTTCATCAGGGTTTTCACACAAATAAAGCAGTTTGAAGCGAGGGGTTCAATTGAAGGGTGGATATTACGGGTCATAGTGCATACCTGTATCAATCACCTCAAAAAAAACAAGCGCTTCAGTGAAAATATAGACTTGATGTTTGCTGGTAATTTAACATTAAGGGAAGACAATATACCATCTGCGTTACAGGCGAAGCAGGTTGTAGAATGTATAAGAACCTTGCCAATAGGATACCGAACGGTGCTCAATTTATATGCAATCGAAGGGTATTCACATAAGGAAATTGGGGTTTTGCTTGATATTGAAGAGAGCACAAGCAGGTCGCAGTACACAAGGGCTAAGAACTTACTTGAGGAAATTCTTGTAAAAAGTAAAATACTTCCTCATGTTAAACAAAAAAAGAATTTGCTTACGACCGTAAAAATGAATTAGTCGGGCATTAAAAGAATCGAATAAAAGAAATGATGAAAGATAATTTACCTGGGGAGTTTGAAGATTTTCTAAAAGAAAGATCAGATCAATATTTGATTTATCCTTCTGACCAGGTGTGGAATAACGTTGAAGAAAAGTTGCATGCAGGTAGGACTTGGGTATATGTTTCACTATTATTTTTAGTGGTTTTTATTTCTGGAGGGTTGGTGATGATGAATGTGGAGGACCAAAAGGAAATTCCAGCAAAAACTGGACAGATTGCCTACCAGTTCATTGAAAATGATCCTATAGAAAAAATCTACAAAAAGCTGCAAGGGATAACGGTAGCTGGAGAAAGCACTAAAACTTTTGACCACCACCTTTTTAAGCACAACAATACGCCTATTGGCATAAGGGAAAGTGCAATCATTGATGATACGGTGATATTATTTGAAGAATTCAAGGGTGAAGAGCAGGTGGAAATTCCACTATCAGTATTAAATTTAACCAGTGGCAACCCAAAGAACTTAAAATCGACTGTCAAACCCGAGAAAAAAAACCTGATCAGCACAACATTAGAAACGGTTTTAGCAAAAGCGAAAGCAATCAGTAAAAATGTTACGTGGCAAATTTATGCTACCCCAACAGTTAGCTACAGAAAACTTACTGGATTTGCTAGCAATGCAAATTTTCAATACTTACAGCCTTCGTTCAGCACGAACTCAGTTTTTGCAAGTGATGTGAATGATGCTGTTCGCCATAAACCTGGAATTGGCTTTGAAATAGGAACGGCCATGCTTTACCCTTTATCTAAAAAACTTTCATTTATATCAGGATTACAGATTAACTATAACCATTATCAGATATCGGCTTTTAAAGGAGTTCCGGAAATTGCCACATACGGAGTTAATAATGTTGGATTTGGAGGCAGGGTTCCCATAAATACACTTTCTTATTATAGAAATGCGGATGGGTATAGGTCAGCTAAATTACGGAATGAGCATTATATGGTTTCTATACCCATTGGGTTAGATTATAAGGTTTTAGGAGGTAAAAAAATGCATTTGTCTATTGCATCAACCATTCAACCTACTTATGTTTTTGCCAATTATTCCTATTTGATTTCTACCAACTTAAAGAACTATGCAAAGGAACCAAGTTTAAACAGAAGGTGGAACATCAATTCATCCATTGAAGCAAGCCTACATGTAAAAACAGGCGATTTTAATTGGTCATTTTCACCACAATATCGATATCAGCTGATTTCTAGTTTCAAAAATAAATATCCAATAAAGGAAAATTTGTTGGACTTAGGATTAAAAATCGGTGTTACAAAAACAATTCGCTGACAAAGTGGTTCTCGCCGCCGATAAATTTTTCTACAGACTCAACCTGATGTAAGTTTGCATGATGTTAAAGACAATAATCGTTTTTTTATTCAGCTCAATTATCATTATTTCGTGTAAAAATAAAGAACAGGATAAAAAGCAATATTACCCCGTTTACGCCTTCTTAGAGCAAGAATTGAAACTCCTTGATTCAATGCCATTGGCGGTTTTTAAAGTCCATGAGGAAAACGAGAAGGTAGATACAATCATCATAGAGAAAAAAGAATTCAGGAAAATTGTTGAGGGGTTAATGCTCAATGAATTAAGCAGTTCCAAAGCCTTAAATGATTATGAAGAGATGGTATTAGAAGATGCTTCGATAGGAGATATTACAATCAGCTATACAACAGATGTAGAAAATAAATCAATCCCAAAAATTGACATTCATATCAATCCAACATCATCAAAAATTAAAAGTTTGTACGCAGAAAGGATTGAAAAAATTGATGGAACAAAAATCATCAGAAAGATATTGTGGACGGCCGGAAAATCAATGATGGTAGCCTCCACCTTCAATATAAAAGGGACTAAATCAAAGGATGTAACTGATCGATTCATTTGGAATGAAACCAATTGATGATGGAGCCATTTTCATTTTCTGACGTACAAAAAACACTGCCAAATGCGCCAGGTATTTACAAATACTATGCATTGGATAAAAAATTGCTATACATAGGCAAAGCAAAAAACATTAGAAAACGCGTTAGCTCTTATTTTAATAAAAACAAAAATACCTATAAAACCCACGAGCTAGTCAGGCAAATAAATTACATCGAATTTACGATAGTGGATTCAGAGCACGATGCTTTGCTGTTAGAAAACGCGCTTATTAAAGAGTTCAAACCAAAGTATAACATCGAATTAAAGGATGATAAAACATATCCGTTTATTGTCATTAAAAAAGAAAACTTTCCGAGGGTATTTTTAACCAGGAGAAAAATAAATGATGGATCAGCATACCTTGGTCCATTTACATCGAGTACAAAGGTTAGAGAATTGCTTACTTTCATCAAATTACACATCCCACTCAGAAATTGTAATTTGAATTTGAGTGCAACCAATATCGAAAAAAAGAAGTTCAAAGTCTGCTTAGAGTATCATTTGGGAAACTGCAAGGGCCCTTGTGTTGGGTTCCAGGATATTGCCAATTATGAAAATGGACTCAAACAAATAAGGCATATATTAAAGGGCAATTTCAGTGAAATAATACAGGAATACAAGAAACAACAGAAGGATTTTGTTGATGAAATGGAATTTGAGAAGGCAGAAATGGTACAACAAAAAATAAACAACTTAAAAAACTACCAAGCTAAATCAATTGTGGTGAATCCTAAATTGGGCGATATGGATGTATTTGCCATGTCAACTTTTGAAGAAAATGTGGTTATAAGTTATTTGTCGGTGCGGAATGGAACCATCAGCAATTCAAAAACATTGTCGTTCAAAGAAAAAATAGACGACAGTAGGGAAGATATTTTATCACAAGCTGTGGTTCATTTTCAAAATCTTTTCAACAGTGAAGTGAAGGAAATCATCTTACCAATTCCATTGGCTTTTGGGCATGATCACTTTACAATAACGATTCCAAAAGCTGGTGAGAAAAAGAAGTTACTTGAACTGGCAGAAACGAATGCAAACTACTTCATTGAGGAGATGCGAAAAAAGGACATGCTATATTTGCAAGACAGAAACGAATCAAAGGAAGGCCTATTAGAGGCTGTGCAAGCAGCATTGAGTTTAAAAGAAATACCCAATCACATTGAATGTTTCGACAATTCCAATTTTCAAGGAGGATATCCAGTATCCGCAATGGTTTGCTTCAAAAATGGTATGCCAAGCAAATCGGATTATAGGCATTTTAATGTAAAAACAGTAGAAGGCATCAATGATTTTGCCACGATGAAGGAGGCTGTTTTAAGGAGGTATAAGAGGCTGAAAGATGAAGATTCCCCATTTCCACAATTGGTAATAATAGATGGAGGAAAGGGACAATTGGGATCGGCACTTGAAGCCATTAGGGAGTTGAACTTATCAGGCAAGATGACTTTGATAGGTTTGGCTAAAAATGAGGAAGAAATCTTTTATGCAGGCGATCAACAATCGTTAAAATTAGGATACGACAGTGAAGTATTGAAATTTATCAGGGGGATTAGGGATGAGGTACATCGCTTTGGGATAGGATTTCATCGGGCTCAACGAAGCAAGGGGACATTTGTAAACGAACTTGAAAAAATTACAGGCATAGGTCCAAAAACTGCTAATGATTTACTGACCCATTTTAGGTCTGTAAAAAACATAAAGCAAGCCGCGATAGCAGATTTAGCTGAGGTAATTGGCATGTCGAAGGCTAAACTTGTTGAAGCTTTTTACAAGAAATAAAAAAGGCCACCAGTTATGGTAGCCTTTAATTATGATTTCATTATATTATTAATATGACCAGAGGTCCATTTCAAAATTGAAAATTTTGTTTTTGATATTTTCGCCTTCAAACAATTTAAGGATATCATCTTTGATGTATTGTTTGATGAACATGTCGTAAGGATTTTCTATGGTAGATTTCACAATATAACTAGAGAAATACCTGCTTTCGAAAAGTTCTTCCCAACTCATGCGGGCTCCGAAATTTTTTCCATTGTAAACTTCATACAAGGCGAGAACAGGGCGAAGGTCTGGGTAGTATACCCAAAACAAAGGAGTTTCACCTAAAATAGTTCCAGTAGCATCGTCAACAATTGTTTTCACTGGTGCTATACCTAAAATTCTTACAAACATTCTTGAAGATTCTTTGTCAAACACCCATTCTTCTTTAAGCCTGAATTTGACAATTTCCTCTGGATTAAATTCTTTGCAAACAACAGAATCTTTGAATACGCCCCTAGCACCTGTAGGGTCTTTTGCCCAATCGAGTACAGATACAGAATCACATCTACCAGAAATCACTTCACCAACTCTTTCAACTGACATTGGGGTTGTAAAACGATCATCTAATGTTGGATCAAAAACGGTGATTTCCCCTTTCTTAATGGAGTGAAGCAAGATATTTATAAACCGTTGGTTACCATTGTCATCATCTGCTTTGTAGCGGAAAGAAAGGTTCATTTTTTCCCTAATGTCAATTTCTCTCCAAACGCGCTCTCTGTACCAAGCATCATCTTCACGGATATGTTCATACTGCAATGGTGTTCTGCTTTTAACCAATCCTCTTTCTATAACAGCATCAGGTCTCAATGATATTTTTACAGTATCAAATGCAAAAGGATCTTTTTTTGGCACTGGAGGTGGGGGCACAAACGTATCTGCTTTTGCAACACCTAAATTAGCGTCTAACACCTGTGAGTTTGTTTTCTTAGCAGTTGTCTGCTTAGCTGGTTTCACGGCTGTTGCAGGCTTAGTTGTTTTCTTGGGTACCGTTGCCTTTCTTTTTACTTGCGCATTTGTGCCTACACTAAAAATACCCAACAAACACAACACCAAAAGAGATTTCAACAAATTGAGTTTCATGATTTGCGTTTTTAACTGATTCACTTATTTTAAATTATATCCAAGACTGGCGCTTAATGTTCTGCTGCGACCAGCTGGATCTCTAACAATGATATCTGTAATAATGATTGACTTGCCAGGCTTTAAACCATTAATCAAGGAAGCTGCTTGGCCTGTCCACCTTGCGCCTTTGTTTTCAATCTGAATGAAATCACCTGCTTGACTTTCAGCACCCACTTTATAGCTTACTACTTCAAAAGGAGCATCGAATTCAGAATCTTCTAACTTAGCGATTACACCACCCATTGCTTTGAAAGAGGAAGATGAAACAAAACCAGGTTTAAGGTTACCAACAAAAGGCATTGGGCTTGGCAATTGTTTCACCCTGTATGTAATTTTGCCGGCTGCTTTACCTTCAACCAACACCGTAACGGTATGATCACCAGAAGCACCTTGTGAAGGCTTGGCAATGTATTTATTACCACTCACCTTTGAAATTGAACCACCGCTAAATTGGGCGGAAACTTTTTCACTACCAGCACCTGCGGTAATCGTAAGTGGGTTGTCTACGCCAACATATAGAACGTTCATTTTATCAGCAGAAACAGCAACACCTGAAGGAGAACCAATGGTATAATCTATTTTCTTAGAAATTGTTTTTGATTCGCCTGTATTGGGATCGATAAAACTTACACTCACATTCATGCTACGAGATCCACTTCCACCAACATTAAATTTAGATTCAGCAACACCACTGGCGTTAACTGCGATGCTGCGGCCATCGATTGTAACAGTAGGTTTAACATTTGAGTTGAAAGCACCTAAACCCGCAACAACAGTCATTTCTTCACCAGGCATTAAATAAGTAGAACTTGTACCAACAAGAGGTTCAAACTTATCCATTATTAATTTAACGGAACCTACTTGGCTTATGCAAAATGTAGCTGCCAAGTTTTCAGAATTTTTAACATCATTTTGGAACTTACTCAGCATGGTTAAGGCAGCCACTGTTGGCGTCATGTGGAAATAACTGGTGATCCAATCCTGCACTTTATTCCCTGTCATGATGTTACCAGATGCTGACTTAGGAATATCTAAATTTAATGGCAGTCTTGCGCCAATTTGAGCAGCCAATTCAGGATCAACTGCCAACAACTTAGTTTTGAATTCTGCCAACTTGTTATAAAGAACTTTTCCAGCCCCTTTGGTGTCGAACAGCCTTGTAGCAGCATCTATATTATCTTCTCTAAAAGATCCGTCAGCTGCTAGGTCTGCTTCAACTTTAAGTTCTTGTTTGTATTTGTCAATCAAATTAGAGGCATCATCAGCCAAAACTTTAATTTGGTCGGCTTTGGGTTTCCAGATTGCTGCTTTTTGGGCAGACTTAGGGTCTTTGAGCAACTCCTCAAAGTTTGCATAGATTCCGCTGGTAGAATTAGATAGAACGCCATTTGATTCTTTAAGGCTGTTGTCAACAACTTTAAAGGCGTTCAAAATTTCCGCAGACACGTTAAGGGCTAGTAAGGCGGTCAATACCAAATACATGATATTGATCATCTTCTGCCGCGGATCTTTAGGAAGTGCCATATTATAGAATTATTTAATTGTTAGGATAATGGTTTTTCAAATCTTAAGCGCGGCCCTGCATGGCTGCAAGCATGTTTCCGTAAACACTGTTTAGGCTGCCAAGATTTTTCGCAAGCAATGAAATTTGTTCTTGGGTCTTCTTAGCATCGTCAACACTGCCCTGCATGGTCTGTGATACTTTAACCAAGTTGTCATAGAAAGAATTCATTGCCTTAATATGATTGCTAGAATCCTGCAATTCTAATTCATACATTTTATTTAATGAACCAAGGTTGATGGTTAAGCTCTGAACTTGCTCATGGAAAGCCTTAGAGCCTTCAGCTGCTTGGTTGAAAGACTGAACAGAAGAGGCAGCATTGGTGTAAGCATCCTTGACAGAACTTAGCGCAGCAGTTGCTTCTTTGGTCTTTGCTGCATATTCTGAAGTAGCTGAAGTAACGTCAGCCATGGCGGACATATCTTGAACTGTAGTATTGAATTTTGCAAAATTTTCGTTTAGTTTCTTCAAGTTATCAGGATTGATTTCTTTTTCGATCAATTTCTTCAACTCATCATTTGCTGGTGATGAACCAGCACCACCACCAATTCCACCTTCAAGATTCTTGGCTAAATCCACAATAGGATCATGTGGATGATAGAAAGCATATATCACGAAAATTGCCGCTTCAGTAAGCAACCCTACTGTTAACATTACATCTGCAAAAGATTTGTGCAATATTTTAGCCCAGGCACCAAAGATTACAACAGCTGCGCCTATACTTACAACTGCATTTACGATTTTGTCCCAATTAATACTTTTTTTCTGTTCGGCCATAAAATGGAAATTTAAAGATTGTTAGTTTGATATTAGATATGTGGATTTCTTGATTGAAATGATTATTTTTTTTGTTTTACTGGAGGCAGGTCAATTACACACCTGAATCCTAAGTATGACTTTGTGGTATCTTGGTATTCATAGCTGCGAGAACTATTTTGCAAGAAGTAACCCACACTTTGCCAACTTCCGCCCCTTACTACTTTACGCTTCATACGAGGAGGTTCAGAGTCTTTAGCATTCCAACGAATGTCTGGATTCATATCATGCTGAAAGTTATAAGCACCTTCGTAATATAAAGAAGAAGTCCACTCTGCAACGTTACCAGCCATGTTGTACAAACCAAAATCGTTCGGCCAGTATGCATCAGCCCTCACAGTGTACATGCCACCATCTTCTGGATAGTTTCCCCTTCCTGGTTTAAAGTTTGCCAATAGACAACCCTTTTTATTTCTAAGGTAAGGGCCTCCCCATGGGTAAGGAACTTGAGAGCGACCGCCTCTTGCAGCGTATTCCCACTCTGCTTCTGTTGGTAACCTGAAATCTGATTCAGTCATTCTCTTTTTTGCTTCAAGGAATGAATTTAGATAAAGTGTTCGCCATTCACAAAAAGCAGTGGCTTGTTTCCAACTTACACCAACTACCGGATAACTTCCATAAGCGGGGTGTGAGAAATATTTCTTAGACATTGGTTCATTGTAAGAATAGGTGAAATCGCGAATCCAAACCAATGTATCAGGATAAATTTTTGTATCCTTTTTAACGATGTAAAGAGACCTAGGTTTGTTTGCATTTTCCCTTTTGGAACCCTCCTTATAATCGAAAATTTCAGAATGGAAAATCAATTTTTGAGCATCCATTTCTTTTTTTCCGTTTATCCTATTGTCTGGAGTTACAATCATTGTGCTCAATTGTTCTTGAATCTTAGGATCATTCCACTTGATGAGTTTAGCCTTGCCCCAATCAATAGGACTGCTTCCATCAGGGGCTTGTTTTTTGAAATTCAAAATTGAAGCTGCGGTTGAGTCGCGTACCCATAAAACGAATTGGCGGTACTCATCATTTGTAATTTCAGTAGCATCCATCCAAAATCCCATAATTGAGATTTGTTTGTTTCTTGCGGTAAATGCATAACTGATGTCTTCATCACTAGGCCCCATGTGAAAGGTTCCTGATGGGACATAAATCATCCCAGGAGGTTTGGGCATGATGTACTTTGAAGCCAATGTAGCACCGTGCAGTTGGCCATCGCCTACTGTGGTAGTAGAAGTACCAGCTTTATTACAGCTTTGAATTGCGAGAGCGAGTATTAAAACTCCCACTAAGTTGAGCAAAGGGATTTTCATCTTCGTGTGATTTAGTATGAGAACGTAGACAAATATACTTGAAATAATGTTATCCAATTTTATGCTAACTAGTTAATAATGTAAATTTTAACAAGCTTGAAACAACGTTATCCAAGGAAACAAAACGGAAGTTTCTAGATGTTATTGCCTAGCCCTACCTTTCTTTTTGTTAAACGGCGATTTGTTTCATTAATTCTTCCTCAGAAAGCACTGCTAAATGGCAAGAATAACTTTTGCATAAATAATATGTTAACATATCATTTTGTTTTTTATCATCCATTAAAGGATATCCCTTTTCAACAGTTTCAGCCGCCATTAATACACTATTGGGTACATTTTTTTTCAAAAATTTAAACGCAGCAGCCACAGCGCCTGGTCCTAAAATCAACACTTCGTTGGTTCCTTGCACAAAAGCTAACAATAAGCTTGCCCAAATACCAAAGGAATTTGGGTATTTAATAATGTTGTCTTTTTGAAGCTCCAGCATATTTTCTGATCGCTTTTTCCAACTTGGAACATCCAGCAGAATAGCCAAGCGGTGAAGATTCCAAGCCATTACAGCATTGCCTGAAGGGATAGCCCCATCGTAAAGATCTTTTTTTCTAACTAAAATATCATTTTGAAATGATGAAGTAAAGTAAAAATATAATTCATCTTCATCACTGAAATGTTCAATGATGTACCTGGTAATGTCAGCTGCTTTAATCAGGTATTGCAAATTCCCAGTTGGCTCATATAACAACAAAAGTGATTGAACAAGAAAAGCAAGGTCGTCTAAAAATGCATCGTACTTGGCTTGGCCATTCTTAAATGTATGCTTCCATTTTTCTTCACCTGATAGATAAAAAGTATCCAACAAATATCCCATGTTCTTTATGGACAAAGCCAACAAATCGGGGTCTGACAAGGCAGTAGCCGACTTTGTTAATGTTTGGTTAAAAAGCGCATTCCACCCCAATAAAACTTTATCATCAGTGGCTGGTCTCGGCCTTCCCCCCCGGGCATCAAGCAAGATTTTTTTTGATTTGTTGACCAATTCTTCAGCAGAAGTTAATTCTAACTGGTTCACTGCGGCCCACTCTTCTGACGAATGCTTTAACCTGAGTATGTTTGTGTGCTCCCAATTTCCTTGTTGGGTAACATTAAAAAAGTCAGCCATCAGCGGGGCATCATCACCAAGCAATTCATCAAATTCTTCTTTGGTCCAAACATAAAATTTTCCTTCAACACCTTCACTATCTGCGTCAATGGCGGCATAAAATCCGGCTTCATTATTCATCATTTCACGTTTCATGAAACTGATTGTGTCATTGATGGCAATTTTATATTCTATGTCGTTGGTCATTTGATAAGCTTCTGCTATGACGCTTACCAACAAAGCATTATCATAGGTCATTTTCTCGAAGTGTGGCGCTAACCAGTATGTGTCTGTTGAATAGCGACAAAATCCACCACCTATTTGGTCATAGATACCCCCACGTATCATTTTTTTTAAACTCAATGTTGCTTGGTCAAAAGCAGGTTGGCACTGATTATAATGATGATACCTAAGCAAGTATTGAATAGAATATGTTTGGGGAAATTTAGGTGCATTTCCAAAACCACCCTCTACCCTATCCGCAGCAGCCATCAATTGATTGTAAATTTTCTCTGTTTGTTGTTTTGTAAACAGCTCATCAAATGGCAAAGTAAGGGTCTCTAATTTCTTATGATCGTTTTTGTTGGAGTTTTGCAGGTGTTCGGTGAGGTGATTGGCTTGTTCTTCAATTTCTGATCTTCTCGTTTGGTAAGCATTTTGAATTTGAGCCAACAATTCCGTCCAAGAAACCCTGTTTTGAAAACGCTGCGGTGGAAAATAGGTGCCCCCATAAAAAGGTTTTCCAGCTGATGTTAAAAACATATTTAAAGGCCAACCTCCTTGTCCACTTATCGCCTGAAGTGCATCCATAAATAGATGGTCAAGGTCTGGACGCTCTTCCCTGTCAATTTTGATGCATACAAAATGTTCATTCATCAACAATGCTGTTGCGTCATCTTCAAAACTTTCTCTTTCCATCACATGGCACCAGTGACATGCGGCATATCCGATGCTAACAAGAATGGGCTTGTCTTGTGAAAGGGCAAGTGCTAGTGATTCGTCACCCCATGGGTACCAGTTTACCGGATTGTGGGCATGCTGGAGAAGGTATAAGCTGGTTTCGTTGATGAGGGCGTTCACATGTTTCATAAAAAGAACCCCGGATATACCGGGGTTTGATTAATTAGTTATTTGGACTTTGCATGTTCTACGAGAAATTTTTCTAATGCCGCCACCATAGAAGGAACTTGAGGTTCAGGGGCTTTGATATGTAAATTAAATCCAGCTTCTTCTATGGCCTTTGATGTGTTTCCTCCAAATGCACCAATGATTGTTCCATTTTGGTTGAAAGATGGAAAATTTTCCATCAAACTTTTTACACCGCTTGGTGTGAAAAAACAGATAATATCAAACTGATGTTCTGTCATTTGTAACTTAATGTCATTGCTGATGGTTCTATACATAAATGGCGTAACAAACTCACATTGGTGGTTTTTAAGCCAGCCCACGATGTCATTGTCTTGCTGATTTTCTGAACAAGGATATATAAATTTCTCATTTACCTTGTGTTTATTAATTACATCAAACAATCCTTTGTTATTTCCTTCGGCACTAAAAAACACTTTTCTTTTTCTGTAAAGAATAAACTTTTGCAAGTATAAAGCCACAGACTCATTGATGCAGAAATACTTTGTTTCCTGAGAAACGGTACACTTAACTTCTTCACAAATTCTGAAGAAGTGATCGATCGCATTCTTGCTGGTGAATATTACTGAAGAATAAAGTGCGATCTCAATTTTTTGCTTTCGAAAATCTTTAGAGGGAATGCCCTCCAATTTAATGAATGGAATAAATTCCATATCAACATTAAACTTTTTAGCAAGTTCAAAGTAAGCGGATTTTGGGGACTCCGGTTTTGGCTGAGTGATAAGAATTTTTTTTAACCTATTCTTGTCAGGTTCAGTAATTTTCTTTCCTTTTTGGGTCATAGCAATACACTGATGTTTTGTAAAATTAATTAATATTTTCGTTAAATCAGTGAAGAATAAAATTGTGTGAGATTTTGTAGCCGGTTTAAAGCATTAACAGTTCTATTATTTCAAAGCCATGAAGTATTGGTATTAATCCTACACGCTAATAATCGAAATCAAAAAAGATAAAAAGTCATCCTTTAAAAATTTTAAAAGAACCAATGTTGGGAGAAGTTCAATGCTGATAAAAGAAAAGAGAAAAGTTAAAAAATTCATTTTAACCTGTTTCTTAAAAACTTGAAAGCCCCTAAAAAATCGCAATATAACCAATGCTAACAGGATATATAAACAAATGTAAAAAACAAGAGAACTGGATATTTTCTCTGAAAATGCAATCATCAAAGATGCACATACCATGAACATTCCTGCAATTTTATTTACCAATGAAACGATTTGAATGTAATTTCTGAATGACTCTTTTTGATTAAAAATCCAACCCAAAAAGCCCAAGAAAAAATATTTAATGAGGTAAATCAAAAACAAGAAACCTGCAGAAATAGAAATTATGTAAAACCAATGAATCTTAGGAAAATTACCTAAGCTTTCGAAACTGAAGTAAATAAATACCGCACCTGAAAGCAAGAATAAAAAACTCATTAACAGTGCCGGAAATGATGATTGCACAGATTGGTCGCGAGAATGGCCGTAGATAAATCCTGGATTCAAAAAAATTCTGAATAAGCTGGCCACATAATCAGGAAATGAAGCATTTGCGAAGGCTAAAATCAGAAAAAGAAAAGAAAATGTATAAAAAATCCATTCAGTGCGAACTGGATCACGAACTGATTCAACTTGTCGAATCGGCAATCTATCTATTCTATAAAATGGAGATTTCTCCATATAAACAGTAACCCAATCCCCATAAAGGCCTTTTTTCATTGGCTTATGGAAAGTATTAAGCTGTTTGGGCGACAATGGTTCATGACTGAGGATGAATTGTTTACGCACAGAATCTGCAATCAAGCTGTCGATATTATATGAAAACACTTCTGTGATTACAGGTAAAGCCTCTTGTGACTTAACCGAATTGGATAAGCAAACAAACAATAATACCATCATTAAGGGTCTTAAAATCGACATACTATGCAAAATTATTCCTTTAGAGATAGCAAAGTTTAAAAAAGACTGACAAACCCAAAATGAATTTTAGATTCCTTGAAATTTAATGCAGAATCAGGCTTTTTGCCGGCAGCATAGGCTAAGTTAAAAATACCTGATTTGGTTTCAAATGACAATCCTAATCCAGCACCCAAGAAATTACCAGAAAAGTTTGTCAAGTAACTTTTTCTGCCAGCATGTGCAGCATCTATAAAAGTAAAAAGATAGGAGGTTGGTCCAATCAGGTATCTGTACTCTACAGTAGCGATGATGAATTCGCTGGCAAAAATACTTTCCTCATCAAAGCCCCTTAATGTTTTGATGCCTCCAATTTGAAATAGCTCATTTGCAAAAAGTTTTTGAGCTTGAATGTAACCAGCTTGAATGCCTGTTTTAATGGTTGATTGTATTCCTATTTTTTGATATCGGTCCACCTTTATTTGTAGCCTTGCTTGAGTGGATGATGCTTTCATGGAGTCGTATAAAGAAGCAAAATTGAATGGTTGTCCAGATTTATCAACTTTCAGGTCTATTATGGCATTATTTGGACGAATTTTTCTAATGCCTGCGGTGAGGTTAGCACGCCACTCAAAACCACTTTGTGGATTAAATCGATTATCGGTTCCATCAAATTTATAATCTATCCCCATATTACTGGTGCTGATGTCAAGATTTACAGGAAGCCTTTTAGTTAGTTTGATGACATTTGTATCAACATCCAGCAGGCTGCTAGAAAATTGCTGAAAAAATACAGTGACTTGTTGATTTATGGAAGGTGCATATTGCATCCCTATTTTAGTGTTAATGGTTAAAAAGGTTGAGTCCTTTTTAAAGAGGTTGAATTGAAAATCTACGCCCACATTGCTTTTAAAGAGATATGGCTTTTGAAAGCCAATTTGAAGCCTGGGTGATTGAACTTGGATTTGCTGCCAGTTTAACAAGAGGCTCTCCCCTCCTCCAAAAGCATTTCTAAGTTGCATGTTGGCCTCTCCTGTTAGCAATAATTTCCCTCGCAACTGCGCATTGGATGGCATTAGTCCAACCAGCAAATCAATTTGACTGCTTTGTTTAGAAGCCAGGTACAAGTTGAGTTTGGCACCTGTGCCCAACAGCGTTAAGTTCCATGGTGCTGTTTCTTTCAAGAAGTCGAGCTGACTTAATTTTTTTGAGATGCTGTTTAACTTATCACGCTGATAAATGCTCCCAGGTGGAATGTCGAGGTATTTTTCAAGAAAATTCCTTTGTATGCGCAATCCTCCTTCTATTGAAATGCTGTCGATGTGATATAAGGGGCCCTTGAAAACATGAAGCCTGGCATTCAAAGCAGCCCCATCAAAATAGCTGCTATCGAAGGATATGGCTGCAAAAGGATACCCATTATTTTCTAAATGCTGAAGCACCTGTTCCTTTGCACTGAGAAATTCCGCTGGATTCATAGGCTGACCTGTTAAAAATTTAGGCATGGGCTGCTGCCATTTCCCCACGTCCAATAGTGAACTGTCGATTGCAATGGAGCCCCAGGTATATTTTGAGCCGAGATACACCCATGCGATCGTCTTTTGTGGATAATCAGCAAGGCTATCGATGGAAGCAGCCAAATAGCCTTTTTCTTGAAGAAAGGCCAATACCTCGTTTTTTATGTAATTAGCACAATCATCCGCATTGTTGAAATCCTTTTCATTTAAGAATAAGTTTTCTGTTACTGCGTTACCTTTGTCAACACGGATTAACTGCAAACGATGCTTATCTTGGGCGCTTATGTTGGAAGCGACTAGGACAAGCAGGAAAAAAAGCGATTGTATGATAGGTAATCTTTGCAACGCTACAAATTTACACACCTTCTTTTAATACACCATCTATGGCAGGCATATACATTCATATTCCTTTTTGCAGAAAGGCTTGTCACTACTGTAATTTTCATTTTTCAACATCGCTTGGGATGATGGACAGGATGGTTGATGCCATAGAGAAGGAGATTATTCTTACGGCGAGCGAGGAGGAAATTATCCAAACCATCTATTTTGGGGGAGGAACGCCATCAATAGTTGCACCAAATCTCATTAAGGGATTGATTGAGAACATATACAAGAATTATGATGTTTCCCTCGATGCAGAAATCACGCTGGAAGCCAATCCGGATGACATCACCTTAGAAAATGCTGCAGCTTGGAAGGAGATGGGTATAACTAGGTTTAGCATTGGGATACAATCGTTTTTCGAGGAGGATTTAGTGTGGATGAACAGGGCACATAATGCTCATCAATCAAGGAAATGCATTGAAATAATTAGGGAAGTTGGGTTTGATAATTTTAGCATTGACCTTATTTATGGAACGCCCGGACAAAGCATGGAGAGGTGGATAGAAAACCTAGACATTGCTTTTGCGTATCAAGTTCCGCACTTATCCTGTTATGCGTTGACAGTTGAGGAAGGAACAGCTTTGCAACACATGATAGAAACAAGAAAAAAACAGCAAATTGATGCTGACGAGCAATCGCTTCGGTTTGAGCAGCTTGTTCAAAAAACAAAAGAAGCGGGATATCGACATTATGAAATCTCCAATTTTGCCATACCAGGAAAGGAAAGCAAGCACAACAAGTCGTATTGGGAAGGTGCAATTTATCAGGGGTTTGGTCCAGCAGCACATTCATTTGATGGAAAAAGGAGGCGGTGGAATGTATCAAACAACATGGAGTATATTCTTTCGATAGAAAATAATAAGTTGCCTTTTGAAATAGAATTATTGAGTGAAGTTGATCAATTGAATGAATATATTATGACATCTTTAAGGTGTGATACAGGAATCAATAAGGAATTTTTGGTGAAACATTGGGGTGAAGAAAGGATGCAACATATACGCAAAGAAATATTGAAATCAATTGCAGAAGGCAGGATTCTAGAGAATGAAAGTCATATCAAACTCAGTGACTCAGGAAAATTCTTTGCAGACGGGATTGCATCTTCGCTTTTTTTTCTTCAAGCAAAGTAATCAAATCAAAACTTTTTCAATCTCGCTAAAAGCGAGGGATGGATCTAGGTTTTCCCACAGTATTTTGTAAATGGCATGAGCAATTGGCATGGGAGCCAACATTTCTTTGTTCAATTCATATATAGATTTTGAAGCAGGATAACCTTCAGCAACCATTTTCATTTCAAGGCGGGAAGCTTCAACGCTGTATCCTTTGCCAATCATATTCCCGAATGCTCGGTTCCTGCTAAACAGTGAGTAACATGTAACCAATAGATCGCCTAAATAGACAGAGGCAGCATAATTATTTGAGCCATTGCAGCCAGCAAGGATTGTTGATTTTTTAGCCACGGCACAGGCTTCTAGGAAGGTCTTCATTTCATGGGCGGCATTGGCTACAAAAACACTCTGAAAATTATCGCCGTAATTCAGTCCATGCAAAATGCCTGAACCCAGTGCGTAGATATTTTTCAAGATTGATGCATACTGAACACCATAGACATCTGCATTAACTATTGTATTGATAAAAGGTGTTTTGAAACAAGCTGCAATTTTTTCAGCCAATGAAATATCACAAGATGAGAAGGTAAGGTAGGAAAGCTTTTCTGCCGCAACTTCCTCAGCATGGCAGGGCCCCATTAATGTTACATATTGGTTTTCATTGAACCCTGACTGCTCTTTCAGGTATTCATTGACTAACATTTTGTGTTGCGGCAGTATGCCCTTTACGGCAGAAACAATGATTTTATCTAATAACAAATGCTTGATGGCATCTAAATAGGATGCTGCAAAGCCTGAAGGCATTGCCAATACAACGGCATCTGAATTGGCTAAAACTAAAGAGGAATCTGTGGTTACCGTTAAAGATTTGAGGTTGAAATATACAGAGCTCAGGTATTTGGGGTTGTGGTGTCTCAATCGGATGTGTTCTGCCATTTTTTCAGAACGCACACACCAAATTACCTCATTGCCATTGTATGTCAAAATTTTCACCAATGCTGTTCCCCAGCTCCCGCTCCCTATTACGCCAAATTTCATGGTGTAAAGATATGGAATTGAGTTAAAAATCAAAGACTCCCCTCCTGGACAGGAGGGGTGGACTCTGGCGAGGCGCCGAAGGTGACGAGACAGAGGCCGGGGTGGTGAATTTCCTTAATTTTATTCCACCACCCCACCTCGTCCGATTCGCTTCGCTCATCGGGCTCGGCACCCCTCCTGTCCAGGAGGGGAGTCTTCTAATTCTTGCTTCAACAGCACATTTTTTCTACTCACAATAACTTCATAACGCTTTAAGGAAATTCCCTTGTTTATTTCTTCACCTCGAACAATTCTTCCTTTTTAACCACTTTTACTTTTGTTCCGGTGCGAAGGATTTTGCTGATGGTAGCATAAGGACCTACAACTACTTCGTCACCTACATTAAGTCCCTCAGTGATTTCGATATAATTTATGTCTTGGATATCAGTTTTTACTTTAAACCTGCGTACTGTTCCGTCTTTTTGAAGAACGAAAACCACTTCATCAAGATCATCTACATTGCGAATTTTCTCTTCTTCCCCGGTGTTTTCTTCAGGCTTTGCATCCTTTTTCACTTCCTTAACTTTTGTCTTACCAACTGACGCTGTATCAGAACGATCGCGGGTTGTAACTGCGTTAATAGGCACAGACAATACACTTCTGTGGGTATTTGTTTGGATATCAGCGTTTGCGCTCATACCTGGACGGAAAGGGAAATTCTTAGCACGGGTAGGTTCAATCAAATCGGCATACGAAGCTGGGATCAAGCGAATGCGGACTTCATAGTTTGTAACGTCTGAAGAGGTTGTCATTGTTGAGCCACCAACGCCACGGTTAGTGCTTGAAATTTGGGTAACTACCCCTTTGAATTTTCTTTTGTTGTATGCATCAACTTCAACAACAGCGGTATCTCCTATATTAACTTTTGGTATGTCATTTTCCCCTACGTCAACACGCACTTCGATTACACGCATGTCTGCGATCCTCATCATTTCGGTACCCGCCATCATTGAGTTACCAACTACGCGCTCCCCTTTTTTTACGTTAAGCAAAGAAACCACACCACTCATTGGAGCGAACAAGCTTGTTCTTCCCAAATCCTTGTTGGCCCTGTTTAAACTTGCTTTTGCACTTTCAACGCCTGCTTTACCACTTTTAATGATTTGTGTGGCTGCATTGTAGTCTGCAGATGATGTTTGAAAAGCATTATCAGCTTGTTCAAACTCTAGTTTTGAAATTACTTTTTCTTGGAAGAGTTGCTTTTGGCGAAGATATTGACGCTCAGCTTGGTCTCTCCTAGCCTTAACAGCAGCCAAAGTAGCGGTTGCATTTTCTACCTGAGCAAGTTGTTGGTTAACCCCTGCAGCAGCCTGATCACGTTGTGTAGCATAGATATCTGCATAAATTGTTGCAAGCAATTGACCTTTCGTAACGCTATCGCCTTCAAGTACATTGAGTTGAACGATTTCACCAGAGATATCTGGACTGATTTTAAGTTCAATTTCAGGGTATACTTTACCACTTGCTGTAACAACTTCTGTAATGTCTTTTTTGCCTACTTTTTCGATGGCTACTTTAGTTCCTTCTTCTTTTCCAATGACGCCTACTTTTTTCAAGACCAGCAGGGTGATTACAACTACTGCTATTCCTGAAAGGATCCATATCCATTTTTTGTTCATCTTAAACCTTTTTTCGTTTATTAATTTCCTAAATCTAATTGTTACAACTTAAGTCCTTGGCCTTTATAGAATTCCAACACTTTCATCCTAAATACAAACTCATATTGTGATACTGCTTTGTCTATTTTGGCTCTTGTGTAGTTATTTTGATTGGTTAACCATTCGATGGTCTGCATTACACCAAGTTCATATCTCTTTGTGGCAAGTTCAAAAGACCTTGCTGCAGTACTCAATGCTTTTTGCCTAGCTAGATACACCTGAAAAGCACCAGTTGCGCTGTAATAGGCAGTGTAAACATCTTGTTTCAATTGAAGTTTGTCTCTTTCAATGGCTAGGTTGTTTCTTTTTACATCCAAAGATGCTCGCTGTACATTTGAACGAGCTTGTCCGCCATTGAAAATTGGCACATTGAGCGACAATCCAATACCTTGTCCGAACTGGTCTCTCAATTGTTTGCTATACCCTTCAAAATAATTTCCCAATTTTCTTGGTTCAAAATTCACTCCAAAATTTGGTGAATAAACGGGAAGCTGAGTAGTACCTTGTTTGATGTAAGCTCCAGTATTTTGTTCCCCTAAGTATGAAACACCTGTACTCTTTTTCAAGAACTGGTTGAAATTTGTGCTCAATTGTCCAAAAGCAGAAAGTGTTGGTTTCATCCCTGCTTTTACTGCCAACAAATTCTTTTCAGCAGCAGTTGTTCTAAGGTCATTCAAGCGAATTTGTGGTTGAGATTGCAAGGCTGTTTGATAGACTGCATCGGGAACGATTTCCAAGATATTATCAACAGGTATCAATTCAACAGGTGGTATAACCAATTCGAAAGGTTGATCTGCGGGAAGATTGAGCAATGCTTTCAAAGATAATTTGTCCAAAGCAGCTTGAGAAAGCGCTTGAACATACGTGGCACTGTCGCGGGCCACAGTTGCTTCCAATTCAGCAGCATTCAGTTCTGGTAAACTTCCAGCATCTACCAATTTTCTAGTATTGAGGTATTGAGATTTTGTTTGTTCAAGAACAACTCGGCTGATTTCAGTTTGTTCAAAACTCAATAAAGAACGAAGGTATTGAGAGGCGATGTTCAGACCGATGTCATTAGCAGCCTTTTCTATGGCAGCCTTATCTGCTTCCCAGGTAAATTGATTTGCAGCTTCAACATTTTTCCTGTTGCCGAAATTGAAGAGAAGCACATTCGATTGAAGATTTAACTGTTCGAACATGGAAGAACGGCTGGTATAAACGTTGGTGGTGCGGTCTAGCGTTCTACCGAAGGAGAAACCGTGAGACATCCCATAAGAAAGAGAAGGAATTGCCTGAAGTTGAGACTGTTCATAATTGATTTTGGAAAGATCGGCTTGGATATTGGCTTGACGCACAGAAATGTTATTTTTCATTCCGTATTCGATGCAGCGCTGTAAATCCCATTTTTGGTCTTGTGCATGGGTAGTTATTTGCGCAGACAAAACGAGTAAACAGAGTAAAAACGACAATTTCATAGATAAATGATTGAAACTTTTTCGTTTCAGGAAAGCCCTGAAAATATATGCAAAGATTCAACCAAAAAAGATATTCTCAAAATCATTCGTCAGTTCAAACGACCACTTACAACATTATAGGTCATTAAAAGACTGTTTCATGTCATTAATCAGGTATTCAGGATCTTCCAATCCCACATAAAGCCTAAGCATCCTGTGCGTTGGGTTGGATGCGTCAAAGTCAGCAGCAACAATACCTGAGCACTTTGGTATTATTAAAGATTCATGACCTCCCCAGCTCACTGCCATCCTAAATGCCTTCAGGTTATTGCAGAATTTTTCAATCTCGTCAATATGCTGCGTTTTCATATAAAACGAGATCAATCCACATGCACCTTTCATTTGTTTTTGGGCCAATTCATATTGTGGGTAGTTGGGATCTAATGGGAAGATGAAGGATTCAACCCGTGGTTCTTCTTTCAAATATTGGAGTACTTTTTGAGTTGATGCGGTGATTCTGTCGATGCGTGCAGGGAGTGTTCGGAGTCCACGCAATAAGAGCCATGCATTGAAAGGTTGAATACCTGAACCAACGCAGAGGTATTCGCTTTCAAAGATTTTTCTAATCATAGTAGCCGAACCGCTCAGCACGCCACCGAGGGTATCGCTGTGACCGCCAATATATTTTGTAGCCGTTTGCATCACCAAATCAATCCCAAATTCAATTGGTTTTTGGTAAAGTGGCGTGCTATAGCTGTTGTCGATCATCGTAATGATGCCATGTTGTTTCGCAAATGTTGCAATTGCTTCAAGGTCTTGGATATCCAACCACCATGAATTTGGAGATTCTAAGTAGATGAAGGTGGTGTTATCTTGTACGTGCGATAAAAAATTTTCAGTGTCGGAGCCATCAGCATAGGTAACGGTGATGCCAAATCGATTTAGGATTTTGTCAAACAAGTGGGCAGTCCAGGTATACGGATGAGTCACCGATAAGATATGATCTCCAGCCTTTACATTGGCAAGAACACCAGCAAAAACCACGGCGGCGCCGTTGTTAAACACCAGTGCATCTTCTGCGCCATCTAGTGCTGCGAGTTTTTTTCGGAGGATATCAACAGTGGGGTTTAATCCACGGCTGTACAAATAACCACCCATTTCATCTTGAAAAGCCGTTCGCATTTCATCAACTGTAGGAAAGACGAAATTGCTGGTTTGAATGATGGGAGGAGCGATGGCATTGAAATAAGAAGCGTGGTCTTCGCCGAGGTGGTTTATGATGTATGAAGTATCCATGATTTATTTACTGTTTAAAGATTTCCTTTTTTGCATGATGAAAAAAAGGATCAAAAAGCCAGCAAGCACAGCTGTTGCGGTGATGGCAGTCTCAGGTTTATCGATTGCAATGGTTGTAGCCACAAAAAGATAGGCAGAAATAAAAATGATGGGCATGACTGGAAAAAACCGCATGGAGTAAATCTGTTTTGGATCGAGGTGTTTTGTTTTTTTCCTGATCATAAAAATCGTGGCAGCAGAGAAAGCCATCCCAATGGAATCAAGAAAAATGGTGAAGCTAAGGATCTTATCAAAGGTATCTGCGAAGAAGAGTACTACAACGCTCAACATGGCGTAAACGGTTAGACTTACGGTAAGCACATCACGTTTCTCATCTTTTTTGCTGAAAGCTTTTGGAAGAATACCGTCTTCACTCATTGCGAACATCACGCGGGGATTGCTGAGGAGTAATACGTTGACGTAGGCAAGCACGGCGATGAACAACAAAATCGAGAAAGCAAATTTACCAGTTGGACCAAACATCCTTTCAGCAACGATGGCGGCGATGCCTTTGGCGTTTTTAAGTTCTTCAAAACCGATGACTTTATAATAGGCATAACTCACGGAGAGGTACAAAAGAATGATGACTACAATTCCAATGAAGATACCACGGGGAAGGTTTTTTTGTGGATTTTTAACTTCGTCACCGAAGTTGATGGTTTGCTGATAACCTCCGTAGGTGAAGG
>Ga0209550_10001210_pt1 | contig 24926 bp, 23 predicted proteins | sample LauGreSuBDMM15SN_2_FD_187567 | JGI IMG/M metagenome (GOLD analysis project Ga0209550, IMG submission 187567) | Freshwater lake microbial communities from Lake Michigan, USA - Su13.BD.MM15.SN (SPAdes) (version 5) | ecosystem: Environmental > Aquatic > Freshwater > Lake | place: Lake Michigan... | reverse complement strand
TCGTCGTCCCAGCACTGACCGAGATGTCCAAGCGCCTCAACGAAGAGTAGAGAAGACGCCCACAGCACCGAAGAATAGCTACAGGTTGCGCGAAGAGCCAAGGAGGTCAGCCCTGGCAGGGGTCTGTACATCGATCCCATGGTCCCGGGAGAGGTGATCCGCCACCTCAGCGATCAGTTCGAACTTGAGTTCACACTTTGGGTAACTACGAGCCATGGGACATTCTCCTACAGTACGGCCCTGCGCCGCTCCCCAGGCATCGTCCCCAGTGGAGCATTCGACCGTGACCCACGAGGAGCATACACCTGGAGCCAACCAGAGGGAGGCATAGAGCAAAAGTAGCTGCATCATCACGGAATGAAGGACCCTGGTAGGGAAAGATGCCCGAGCACTTTGACGCAGCGCTGAGCTACCGGACGGTTGCAGCCATGTCGAACATCGTCATCGCGCGTAGTCGTCACAAGGTCATCCCTGTGGATGTCTCAACCGACCCCGCACGTACAGACCCCTCCACGTATGGTCGTACACATCAGGAATGTCGAGGCCGGCGATCAGTGGTGATCAACTGCAATGCGGGACGGCGTCTGCAAGACAGTCGTCGCAAGCGCTAACCTCGCCAAAGCACAACGCCTAGGAAACGAGTTGTGTCGTACTGCGTGTACTGACGAAAGAAACGGCCAGGAATAGATCAGCGGGAGTCAAACGCCGAGAAGATCAGCTGCGTTGTAGCAACAACCTGCGAAGGCTCGCTACAGCGACTTAGCTAGAGGAGCGGCGATACCGCCGTCAACACCGTCCACGTATTGAAGAACCCAACGCGTTTCGATCTCCTCGAGGGAAACCGGATGCGGGTAGCAGAAACCGAGAATGCCAGTGGTGTGGATGCTCTGGTGTGGGGAGTCGAGTTCCAGGCTCAGTGTGAAGGTGAAATCATCGAGCTCTTCGAGTATACAGATGACAACAGAGAGTGGTCCAACAGCAACCTCGAGCTCCGCGTTCAGCACCTGTCCCGCATATCGCTCGACAGTAGGGAGTTGTGCCGACAAGATCGCTGCTATCGCTGGGGATACTTCGATCCACGCCTCGTGCACTCCGGTGCCTTTAGGAAGAGCAGCAATAGACTGATCGATGCGAGATACGATCCAGGCGAGCTCTCCGTCAGTCGTTGGGACGACCGGGCAAAGCTTGGTGACGTCGTGGTTCATACCCGAGATCATGCCGAGACCAGTCATGCCGACATACGCGCAAGGTTAACTTGGGCGTGCAATTCTCAGCGTAAGGAGGCTCGGCAACTGCGACTTCAGTTGTGCCAGACCAAGCAGTCGGCAAACTCCATACTAGAGATAGAAGTTGCGCTCGTACTGACGGCGAAGGGCGGGCACCATAGCGACATCAGGTCGACGCACGAGAAACTCCTGCCATTGACGACGACGCGCAGCAGCTCCGGACAAGGTGACGATCTGGGTTGAACGAAGACCGGTCCAGACTTCGAAGGCATCTGATTCGACGATGGAGACGATGCCAAGCTCAGGGTCGAAAGTGCCGACCAGAGTGAGAAGAGAAGGGTTGATGATCATCCGCGCAATCGTCGGGTAATTGGTGACGTGTCGTCCGTGAGCTCGTTCAGCCAGATCGGCGTATCCGGCAGCTTGGTAACTACCGTCCTCGAAGTCGATGCGAATGTACTCACCTTGCGGAGTTCCCACGATAGCAGCACCAGCCCTGATGAGGGTCGCAGCTTCAGGAACCGGGACGTACACGTTGATCGCACTCTTCGGATCGATCACAGCAGGGGTCAAGGAATCCTCGTTGGTTGCGTACCACTCGTAGTTGTCATGGTCGTTTGGTTTGGAAGGCCAGTCAGTAGGAAGTTGCTCGCGACGTCGCTTGACCGTGCGTGAGCCTTCAAAAGGTGTCGCCTTGCTCGACGATACATCCTCGCCTGTTGCTGTGGCAGCACGGCGTGGGGAACGCTTTGTACCTTTCGTGGCGTTCGCGCTCACACTCTTCGTGGTAGCTCCACTCTTGCGTGAACGATCGTCTCGTGGCGTGTTCGAAGACTTCTTCGTACCGCGACGATTGGATCCAGGTGCGGCGTCTGCGCCGTTTTGGGTAGCTGAAACCTGATCAGCCCTCGCGGGTGCAGGTGTTCGCCGCTTCGAGGCAGCGAGGTCGCTGGGCTTGGGTATGTGAATACCAGCAGCCGGCGTGCCGCTCGGTTCTGGTTGTTGGTGGGTACTGCTCATACCGGGATCGTGCCATCCGGCATGACCGACGACACTCGTCAGAAGACCAGTGGACCTCCGCATGATGCCGTCGGTTGAGTGTGAGGTCCCGTACCTCGTGGTGCATGCAGACCAACCTGAAAGAGAGAAACCGTAAGGAGAAGCCTGCGCGAAGAGCTGATGAGGCGATCTCGGCTCAGTGAAAACTGTCGCCGCAGCTACAGGCGCCCGCTGCGTTCGGGTTGATGATCTCAAAGCCCTGGCGGTCGATGGTGTCGTGGTACTCGACCGTTGCGCCGGTGAGGTACGGAGCACTCATCGCGTCGATGAGCACTGGCAGAGAGCCCCGTAGCGTCGAGATCATAGAAGCGTGATCACGTTCATCGACCTCGTTGTCGAAGTACAATGAGTAACGCAGCCCTGAGCATCCTCCTGGGCGAACACCGATGCGAAGCCACCAACCAGATGGCGCGGTGGCAAGCAGGAGCTCGGCTGCCTTCAACGCCGCAGCAGGGGTGAAGGCCACCGGTACCGGTTGGCGATCCTCGAGCACGATTACCTCATTCACGCGGTGAACTGTCCGAGGTCACGTCGAAGGGTTCAACCAGGGTGCTGGCACCTACCAGGATCGAAGGAGCGGGCGGCTGACAGATATATGTGTTCCAAGGTGGAGACAGCTTGCACGCACTGAACCGTGATACGGAGCCCGGTAGGCCCGGAAAGTACTACTGGCCGGCACATGAGGTGTGACTGGTACTCAGGATGCTCACGCTCAGCGATACCAGAAGCTGCCTTCAAGTTGCATGGAACGCTCACCGTTTGGTGCCTCGATAATGAGATCGAACTTGGATGCTGGGTGGTTCCATACGGCGAAGAAGCCGTGATCTGAACGAACTCGAGCAGTGGTGAGAACCTTGCGGGTCTTGGCGTCTCGCACGGTGAGGACCGTACCGACAGAGATGCTGCGCTCGCCGCAGTGGATCCGCTCGTCGTCGAGACAGGTCACGGATCCGCTGATTCCAGCTCGCGTCTTACCAGCTGCTACCACGTTCCCTGCGACGCCGTACTGAGGCAGGAGGTAGGTGTCGATGCCGTTGCGTCCGACTCCAGCCCCGACGAGCAGTGAAGTGGTACGGGCCTTGTCGTACTCACCATAGGTGATCACTCGAGTGGAACTGGTACCAGGTACCGTGACCTTCTTAACGACCTCACCGCTGGCGAGATCGATGACGACGATGTCCCAAGGGCGAGTCGTGTCATTGGTGACGACATCGACACGGATGCCGCCTGCGACCCACGATGAGGTGACGGATGTGATGGCCGCATCTTCGGCGTCACGCGCGTGCAGAGGTTCAGCAGGATCGTAGTCGGAGCTGCTGATAGGAGCGCTCATTCGCGATCCCGCAGGCGTATGGGCCACAACAGTGACGTAGGTGTCCAAGTGGACGTCGACAGGGATGATGCCGCGAACATCGCTCGCGCCGAAGGAGAAGGTCTCCGGAACCCAGCGACCATCAATGAACCTGTGGGCGACGACATCGTAGGACTTGACAGTCGAACCAAATGGTGGCTCCCAGCTGATGCTCGTATTGCCGTTGCCGTCACGACTCGCAGAGACGATCGTCGGTGCAGATGCCGTCGCGGTAGCGGACAAACGGTCTTCGAGTGACACGGGTGCACCGCCACGCACTGCAGCCAAAGCGTCGATGAGACCGTGACCGTACGCCGGATCCACCCCAGGTGTACCGAGATCAGTGGCCGTGCTGCTGAGGAGAGCTACGGGATCGGCTGATGGTGAACCGTAGAGCACGAGCGCTGCCGCACCGGCAGCGCTGGCAGCGGCCCAGTTGCTCGAGACTGCTGTGGTGTAGGGCAACCAGTGGTCACCCTGGGTGCCGGAACTGATGGAGAAGCCTGGAGCAGCGAACGATGGTGTGCCTGAGATGGGACGACGGGACTGGTTGGTGAGATTCTCACCGACTGCGGTCACGACGATCGCATCATTGCACGTTGCAGGTAGAAACTGCGTCTCGGACATCACCTCGTCGTTCTGAGCAGGAACGAAAGTGAGTACCTTTGCTGTACGTGCACGCGTGATCGCTGCACAGGTCGCCGATGCCCTCTCGTCGGTGATGCCTTCTGCAACACCAAGAGCTAGGGTGATCAGGTGCGCACCGTTGACGACCGCCCAGTCGATACCGGCAGCAACATCGAGGTCTCGCAAGCTGTGCTTTGACCCGTCGACGACGACCGGAAGGATCCTCGCTCCCGGAGCGATACCAGTGAGCCCGCGACCGTCGGCGTCACCGGCGATCATGACCGCTTGAAAGGTCCCGGTAGCTCCTGCATCGTAGAAACCATGGCTGCTGCCAACCGGTGTGCCGAGCCGGGTGGTGGCGTCATAGCCGGGTAGCACCTGACCGATGAGATCAGGGTGTTGATCATCGACGCCGTCAGCAAGCACAGCAACAGTGACACCGTCACCGTTGACACCTTGACGGGCGAGACTGACAGCACCGAGCACGGAGCGGTACCACTGTGTTTCGCTCAAGTCGGTCTCGACCAAAGGGGTCTCCTGTGGCTCGACAGCAGGTGCTCCGGTGGGATCGGCGAGCTCTGCGACAGAGACGTCGTCGACGATCTCAGCTCGAGCATGTGCTGGTGCTGCGCTGACGATGAACGACATCACAAGAGTTGCGACGAGAGTCGCTGCTGCGAAGGTACTACGGCTGTGCTGTTTCATGGTCTGTTCTTTCGTCTCAGTAGTGTGTGATGAGCAGTTGGCAAATGTCACGCTGGACAAGTTCTTCGATGTTGAACTAGAGCTCACGAACATCACCCACGCTTCCATGTGAGAAGCGAACTCTTGAACGATCCGACAGCGACGTAGACAGGGCCGGTGATCTTCTTGCTCGGGACGTAGAATCCGTATGAGAGGCTTGCGAGCACCCAGCTCTTGGCGATGACAGCATTGGTCTTCGAGTCACGCAGCTCGATCGAGCTACCGGAACACCCGGACTTCTTGGCCGAGGAGCAGGCTTCTCGGGTGCTTCCTGAGACGGCGTACCAACCAGCACCAGCTGTCGATGTCCGAGCGGTGATGGCGTATTGCGGTGCGAGCGAGAAATCCTTGCTGCCGATTTCAGTGGAGACGCTGATCGTGATCGTCTGACCGCGGGCAGGGTCATCTGCTGCGAGTGGAAACGTCTTGGACGTGATGCTCGAGTCGAGAGATTCGTAGATGAAGAAGTCACCGGAGAAAGCGTTGAGCGAGACGCGCACAGATGTTCGAGGACCCTTGGTCGAGAAGCTCAACTTGAGTCCCTTCGTGGTCCAGGAGGCGTACGCCTTGGTGACGACGGTGGTGACCTTGGTCGACTCGAAAGTGCGGTTGTCGGCGACATCGATGAAAGGCGTCGAGGTGCGCGTATCGCCCGGTGCCACGACAGCCGTGACGGTGATCACCTCAGGAAAGCGGTTGGAAACGATCACGATGGAACCGGCGCCTCCACGGGCTGAGGTAGTGCTGAGAACATCATCGGTTACCGTCACGATCTCGTAGGAACTGACGACGACGTGTTCCGGGGCCTCCCAGCGAACATTGATGGTCTTACCGTCAGATGCTGCACTCACAACGACTGGAACGGTTGCTGAGGCGATCGCAGTAATGATCTCGCTTCGTTGGACCCGTGGGAGTCCGAGCGCACGGGCAGCGTCGACGATGCCGACTCCGTACTCAGGGTCGCTCCCCACAGGGCCGAGGTCAACTGCGCTCGCCACGAGCGCTTCGACAACTTGCTGAGCAGTCCAGTCCGGGTGTGCTGAACGTAGGAGGGCGGCAACGCCGGCTACGTACGGAGCTGCCATCGATGTGCCGTCCCACTGCGCATAGGGAAAACGGTTACTGGTTGGGATAGAGGAGATGATTGCAGCACCTGGTGCCGCAATGGCTACCGATGCGTCGTAGGAGGAAAAGGATGTGCGATTGAGGTTCTCGTCGACTGCTGCAACGCTCATCGCTCCTCGACATGAGGCCGGTTCGTTCCTAGGATTGCCTGCACCACCGGCGTTACCGGCCGCAACGATGACAACCACACCTGCGTCGAAAGCACGTCCAACCGCAGCGCAGGATTTCGAGCCACCTTTGTCGAAGGGGTTTGTGCTTCCTCCGAGGGAAAGATTGATCACCGTGGCTCCCTGTGCGACAGCCCAGTCGATGCCATCAGCCACGGTCTTGTCGGAGCCGGAGCCGTTCTCGTCGAGGACCTGGACGGGAAGGATCTCTGCGTGCGGGGCGACACCGGCGATACCGGAGCGATCGGCTGCGCCGGCGATGATGCCGGCAACGTGTGTTCCGTGCTCGCCACCGTCGGTAGCAGCACCAGTGGCGAACGCCTTACCGGTCACGGTCGACCAGCCGGCACGGACACGTCCGCGTAGATCAGGATGCTGTGCATCGACACCGGTGTCGATCACCGCAACGAGTACGCCATCACCCTTGGACACCGAGTTGGCAGCAGAGCTACGAATCGCGGCGAGCCCCCACAAGGTGGACTCATAATCAACCGCTGAGGATACAGGAGAGAACGTCACAGATTGGGGTACTGACTCGATGACTGGACTGGCTGCTGCAGATGTCATCGTTGAGAACACGAAAGCTGCGCTTACACTCAACCGAATCAAGAGCAATCCGCGCACCCCTGAAGACTTGGGATCGGCAAGGCCTGAACTGGAAAAAGTATGTGTTTGCATACCCGAAAAGGTGCCATGACCTCAAGGCTCGACATACATCTTCAGACATCAAAACAAGGGTAAAGACAGCACTCCGCTTTGATAATTTGTCCGAATTGTCGTATCACCATGGCACCGAAACGGGGAAACTCACACAGCGAATGAACGACACGGTTCACCCGGTTGCATGAAAAAATTGAGGAGTCAGCCGAAGCGGGCCGCCACTGAGGTGCTCCCGGTTGCTGGCGTATACCCACATGCTCACGTGATTCGGCCACCTGTCGTGTTCACACCTGCACGTGCGATGCGGTCGGCTGACGTCAGGCGCTCAGGTGAGCCGGCGTGCAGCTTCGACGATGTCGGCGAGCGTGCCCTCGTGCCACTCTGACAACAGAAGATCCAAGGTTTCGTGTTCGGGCACGCTCAGGCCGAGTCCCGAAACCCAACGATCGAAGCCAATGAGCGTGCGGAGGTCATTGACATCGTCAGTCGGATTGAGCGCAGCAGGGAACGCCAGCAGCCCGCCGACCCAGGCAGGGAGCACCCCGGGACCCCCTAGGCACTCGACGATGCCGAGAGATCTCCCGTTCAGGTCGGAGCGATGAACCATGAGGCCATCAACCTCGCCGATGATGTAGTACACGCCGGTGATGGTGACGAACACGAACATCGTCAACGCCATCAAGAGTGGTACGTGCCAGACTCCGAGCCACGCGAGCGGCGAAGAAAGCAACGTCAATCCTAGGGCTGCTCCGAAAGCGGAAAAGCTTCGACGTGCGCGACGATGCCACCAGACACGCCGGCGGTCGTGGGTCACACGATGAATGGTGTTTGCAGCTGCAAGAAACCTCCAGCTTGGGTTGGGCACCGTGCGATAGCTGTCCTCGAAGCTGACAGTTGGGTCCTCATAACCAAGGCGCTTTCGAATCTTTGCTGCGTATCGCAAGATCATGATCAATCTCGCCGGAGGCTCCCAGCCCTGCAGATCAACGTCAGCAAGCATGCGCGAGCGACCCGGAAGCCGTTGTGAACTCATGCAGGTGATGGTGTCAGGGTGACGGGTGTCGTCATAGGTTGCACCGGATCACGGGAGAGTGGGCAAGTGCTGATCCCCGTAACCCGAGACGAGCGAGATGAGCTGTGCGTCAGTTCGCTGCGAGTGCAGAGGCGACAGCAGCGAGTTGACCTGCTGTGCCGTCGAACTCAGGGACCAGGCTCTCGTAGATCTCGGTCTCGGCCGGCGAGAATCCGAGCTCCGCGAACCAGACGTCATAACCGGTTGCTTCACCTATGGTCACGGCTGGCTTCGAAGTCGATGCCACACGGGTTGTGTTGCAGACGGTACGGGCACGCAGTCCATGGAGGTACGCGGGAAGCTCACCTGGGCCGCCGAGGATCTGGGTACCCATCGCGATGTCTACGGGGCGCTCCACGGACCGGTCGTGCGTTGCCAGGAGTGCCACGGACCAGGCTTTGAGATGGAGTGCACCTGTGAGAGCGAAAGCCACCGGCCATACGTAGATCACGATAGGGGAGTCGTCGTATGGGAGAAGGATGTAGGTGAGCAGGGCGGCAAGGAAGCCGGAGGTGAGCAGACGGGCTATGAGGGTACGTGCGACGCGTTTGTCCCACCAGCGTTCACGGGTACGCCATCCCTCCCGTGCCAAAGCCACCAGGCGAGACTCCAGCGACTCTTGAACGTACTCCGAGGGGAAGGTTCCTCGAAGCTGGCGACGAGCCCAGTGATCATGGAGATCCACTGAGGGCGCCGGTCCGTCGTGGGTGGTGTAGTAGCGATCAGCGGCGCGTGCAAGTTGGAGATGCGCGATCGTGGCGAGGTGAGTGCGACGGGTGCGGATGTTCGAAGCGGTCGCGCTGCGAGCGAACGTACGGAAAATCGCGCGTAAGGACGTGCGCAGCTGTGAAAGAAGGCGCTCGGAACCGAGACGCCGCATAATGCGGACAAAGGAACTGACGACGCCGACGAACACGTAACTGAGAACGACGACGACAAAGAGCACGATCCGTCCGAAAAGGTTGAACTCATGGGACTCACACTCACGAGCGGAATCTGGTTGAGGCGAGTTCCCTGCACTCATCGGGCCAACGCCTTCGCTGTACCGAGAAGGTCCGCCAGCGTGCCACCGAACTCCGGTGCGAGTCGCTCGAGGACCTCGAGCGTTGCGGCGTCGACATCCTGCTGCTCGATCCACTGGTCGTAACCGGAGATCGAACCGAAGAGTGAGGCGTCAATCGCTCGTTCGGGAGCGTTCGGGTAACCGCAGAACGACGATCCCACCATCACAGGCGAGCCCGCGATGAGGGGTACCCAGGATGGAAGCATGCCGTAACCGCCGATGTGGGTGATCGCCTCGATGTAGGTCTCCCGAGCGAGCAACATCAACCGGTGCTGAGCTGCAAGGAACGGGACGGTGGCGACGAAGAGCCCGGTCACGACGACGTTTCCGAAGATGCCTGCCGTCAGAGCATCCGGTGCGGAGAAGACAAGCGCTGTGATCAACGAGCCGATACCGACGATGAGCCACAGCCGGAACAGCCTCGCGAAGGTCACATGCTCGTCCCACCAGATGAGGTATGCCTCACTCTCTGCCCGTAGGGACTGGAGCAGAGAAGCCTCGAGGTGCTGCTGAAGAGATGTGAGATCACGACTGCTGGTGTTGGCACTGGTGTAGGTATACGCAGGGAGACCCTTACCGGAGACGGTGATCGATTGCCTGGCGATGATCCAGGACCCGAGCTGCCCTGCCCAAGTAAAAGAGCGCATCTTCGGGGAGCGAAGACGCAGGTGGCGCGCTTCCCGGTTCCGGTAGCGCTGCGCACGAGCACCTCGGACCTTGTTCCCCGTGAGAACGAGAACGACACGCAATCCTCGTCCGAACGCCCTACCCATGAACTCACCAAGCGTGGTCGCAGACGAAAGCCTGGATCGGCGACCGTCTTCGCGTGCGTCAGATGTGGGGGAGCTCACACAAGGAATGGTGCGACTCGGGTCCGCTCAGTCACCCAGCCCTCGAAGCCGGCGCCTGGTGGGCCCGCTTCAAGAACAGCGACAGCGGCAACTCAAACGGTGTTCCGGACCGTTGGAGGAATGGACGACGACCTCTACACCCGCCTCGGGGTCGCTCCGTCGGCTCCCGTCGAGGTGATCTCAGCGGCCTACAAGGCGCTCCTCAAGCACCACCACCCGGACCTGGCAGCAGATGAGACCGACCGGGTTCGCAGGGAGACAGTGAGCAAGAGCCTGGGCGAGGCGCACGCCGTACTCACCGACGCTGCGGCGCGGAAGATCTACGACGAACAGCTCGGCAACGACAAGCTCAGTAACGGCAAGACATCGACACCTGGAGCCGATGCCGGTACGGGGTCAGCCGACTGGAGAACGCAAACATCGGCAACGGCGTCGGAGATTTTCGAAGAGTACGAACGGATCACGCGCAGCCAGCAACGCCAAAACCCTGACGCGGCTGCAAAGGGACTAGTGAGTCCGAACGGAGAAGTGGTCTCCGGGTATGACGAGCTCCAGTTCCTGTCCCGCAGACGACTGTTGTTGTTCGCAGTCGCTGACCAGGAGTGGCGACGTTTCCGGCGCGCGCTTCTCAAGGACAGGCCTCGCATCGGCGGCATCCCCGCCGGTTGGTTCACTACGGACCCGACCTCCGCACCGGACACCGCGCCCCGTTCGACCTCACTGAGGCTTCGCGTCGGAGCGTCTTGGAAGCATTCGTCGATCGCCGCCGGCGTGTGGTGCGTACTCACCTTCGCAGCTGCTCTGCTGTGGTCAGGTTCGTGGTACGAGAACTTCGCACGCGAGCGCGTCGGAACGGTCTGGTTCGTCCCAGTGATCGTCGTACCGGTGCCGACGTTGTTCGCTGCGATGATTCCCAGCGCGGTCCTCTTGCTCTTCTGGCTCAGAAGGTATGGCGGATGGTTCGCGAAGGTTCCGGGAGCCCGCCTGCGACTCGGTGTGTACACGACGTTCGTCGCGATCGCCTTGATGACAGCTCCGCTGTTGGTCACCCCGGTCGCAGCTGCCCTGACCACCGCCGCAATGCTGGGAGCGGTTGCGTTGCGCGGATAAAGAGAGGACACAGTCGTCTCTTTATCCGATACGACCGACAGACGGCCTCGCGCACTACGAAGTTACTGGTAGAAGCGCGCTAGGCCGGGATGAGCTTGACTGAAAGCTGACCGTGCAAGGGCTCGGGACACGGTGTGCCGGCAGGGCACTTGCTGACACCATCGCCAAGGTGATCAACGAGACGAGCCAGGGCAGCGCTGGGTGCGCGAGCTGGAAGGTTCACTACAGCTCCGCGTTGCAACTTGCAGCCAACTGCCACTTGGGGATCCAGAGGATGTTCGACATCGAACCCGGCCCGGAAGGCCGACGGGGGATGATCATCGACGACTTCCGTGACGGCTTGAAGTATCTTCTCCACTACCGCGCGCAGATCAACGACTTGGGAGCACGCCAGGAGCGGTGCACGCGCGACCCGCGGCACATGCTCGAGACAGCAGTCGTCTCCGCATTGATCGACATCCACGAAGAAGCGCTCGAGATCGCCAAGAACTCCGCCACCTTCAGGAAGCTCAAGCGGTACCGCTACAACCAGCTCAGGACGTTACGCTTCCTCGCAGAGGGATCACTGACGGACGCAACCTTCGAGATGCTCTACTGCATCAAGCGCAATACTGGAAACCGTTACAACGTGGTCCCTGAGGTGAACGCGTTAAGTGAGTACGGCGTGACGAGCGATACCCTCGTATGGACCCTCGGCCTACCAATCATCGTCGCCCACCGACGCGGACTTCCGGAACACGCGTGGAAGTCGTATGCAATCAGCGTTCACGACGCATCGCTGCTCAAGGCGATCGGCGAGGAACGCGCCCACGAGATCGGGCACATGCCTGTGGGGTGGCTCGGGAGCAACTGTTCGAAACATACCGATGCACTCAAGATGCTCGGATGGTTCGATGCGCTCGACAGAGGGACTGACATCGCTGAAGTATTGCTGCATGATTGGTCGGGTACGCTCGCAGAGCTACGGACCGCAGCACTGTCACTGTAAACAGCTAACAAACCAAGAATGAAATACCGGGCCTTGGGTCACCGGTGGTCAGGGCAACGCTCAATGAGCGAAGAGATCCCGGACCACCGGTACACGCGTTCGAACAGCTCAGGCCTTCTTGCGGCTCCGACGAGCGGGAGCCGACTCGGCGTCACGGAGGTCGTAAGCCTCGATCACAGACAACGGGACGCGTCCACGTTCGGCAACGGTGAACCCGTTCTCATTTGCCCAGATACGGATGTCGGCAAGATCGGAACGACGATCGGATCCACTGGACCGGGAAGCCTTGGGTGCAGCAGCGCGCGTGGTAGGGGTAGCCACCGAAACGTACGGGCCGATCGAAGTGCGGAACTCACTCAGGTGCTCGTCGCACACGTCGAGAGTGAACTCCTTGCCATCGACGGAGAAGTAGAGGTGACGACCCTTCACGCTCTCGTCGCGGCAAAGGTCACATGTAATCATCTGGAGAACAGCCATAGCCGGAGACAGTAGCCTACAAAATGCGTGATGACTACAACTCGGAACGAAAAATCTTCTCCGATCGAATGTATGTTCGATTGAGTGACACCTCGCTTACCACTGCCGCAGCGTCCGGCACGCGAAAAGCAGAGGAGAAGAGGATGAGAACTGAGATCCACCCTCGCGCTGTGATTGGCGGGCGCGTAACGGAGTCGGCAGTGGTAACGTACTGGTCAATCCCCGGAAGGGTCATGTGCTGGGAGCGCAAGGCTCGCAAATCACGCCCTTGTGATACGAAACATCGGAAGAGAAGAGCGTGCGTTGCTGGCTCGGTCGACATCACGGTGAGCGATGAAGTGACGACAGCGAGTGACATTGACTATGACCCGGGCGGGGATACGACTGGCAAGAAGCCCGACCGAGAGTTGACGTTGTACTTGGCGCAGCAAATTGCCGGAGGACAGACGGACCAAGCGTCAGATGGTTCTCGACCACTGACTCAACAAGAGTCAAGCTTCGGAAGTCAGGCACGCGTCAGGTAGCTGACGAAGAAAGCAAAAAAGAACCCCTCCACGTGAGCAGAGGGGTTCTTCGGTGAAGCTCTGAGCGTGAACTGGTCACGCTGAGGTCGGCTCCTTGCAGAGAGCTGTTGCCGCGAGTACGCAGGAGTCGAAGTTGAACATCGGGGAGTTCGGGTTGTTAATCCAGAGCACCCTCGCAGTTTCCTCTACAGCATGGTCAAGATCACAGTGTGGCTTCGTAAGCCAGTCCGACCCTCCCACTTGAGCGAGCGAGCGGTAGACCCAAAGAGGCATTGACGCCAAGCAACGTGATGATGCTGCTTCGGGTGCGTACACGTCGATGAGACCGGTGAGGATGTAGTTCTTCATAGGGTCTTCGGAGTACTGGACAGAGAAGGACGAACAGCTCGTCAGTACGGGAGTGTCATCGCGAACGACGCCGAGCTCTTTGGAGATTACTTCGAAGAGATCGTCGATGAACTCAGGGTTGGTGAACCTTTGCAGTCGAAGCGCAGCGAGATCCTCATCGAACTTCGTTGCATGCTCGATGACGGCCTCGAGTCGGTGCGTGACACGTAGGACACGGTTCGAAACATTCCCCGAAAGCTCAGCGAGCTCAGAAGAGAAATCAGCAATGGCATCGAGCGGAGCGAGGTCTGCGAACGGGGTGGAACTGAAATCCGTTGCATACATCGCTACGATCTGACGAGCATCATCGATGACGAGCAGAGCGTTGAGAGTGTGCCCAAGCGCAGCCGGTGAGACTTCCTGGATGATTGCCCACGTGTCGTTCTGACAACACGAGGTGATCATAGCGGGGACGACCATCTCAGACGGGAACGGGCCTAGGGGGTTCGTTGCAGTGCCGATGACCTTGCAGTCCGTGTAATGCCACTTGCCGTCGGGCGCGAATTGACCACCGAACATGAGAGCGGAGATACCTGCGAGACCGGCTTGACGAGCCAGCATGTCGAGACGTTGAAGTTGCTTGTTCATGCGGCTCCTTTCAGGGTGCCAGATGGGGTAGATGACCGGAACCGTAGGCGCAGACAGCACGCCCACCACAGGAAGCGTGTTTGCCGACCGGATCCAGCAACGACAGTCAGTGCAGTTACCACCCACCCTTGCGCCCAGCGCGGAAAGGAGCACCTATGTCGTCACCGATGACGCCGACCGTTCGCAACGTTGAAGGCCAGGACCACGCCGCTGGACCCGCCGCCGACCATGCTGACGTCCACACCACCGAACCAGCGCCGGCGGACCGGCTGGAGCTAGAACCCGTATACCTTGCCCCCGGCGACCTAGTGTCGAAGTGGGGGTTCGAAGACGGAGATTTCGGATATGAACAGATCGAAACCTGGGCCAGAAACGGCTACTGGGCTGAGATGCTACCTCAGGACGAGGACACCGAGAGCGCTGACAGCGCACTCCGCATGTATCTCTCGCAACGAGCGTTTCTCATCGCACTAGTGGAACGACACGTCGTTCCAGTACTCCCACCGGGATGCCGCCTCGTTCGTATACGGACGGTGCACAACCCTGTCAGAGCAGAACCAACGCTCGATGAAGATGACGAAGGTTACGCAGAGGCGAACGACAAACTCGTAGCGTTTCTCGAACAAGCGCCGGATGTACAGGTCTCAGGTGAAGAGTTAGCAGCGCTCTGCGAAGAACTCTTCCCGTTCCGTTCCAACAGCTGGTTGACGATGTACCAGGCCCTGTGGAGCAACTTCCACTTGGTCGAGAGCATCAGAACATTGAGCATGACGTCCAAGCACCTACTCGGCAACGACTCCAACACGTTCCTCTCCAGGTACGTGGATAATCTGTCCGCAGTGCATGACGACGACGAGCTCAACCTCGCGGCTGAGATAATCCGGCAATCAGAGGATGTTCGCGACCATGCCATCGTGGATCGCGTACTCGCCAGCTGCAGGAAACTGCTTCGCTGATTTACCCAAGCTCGAACCACCTGTACAAGACCACCCGTCAACGACCCACCGGTGAATAACCACCAGTCAACGACCCCACAACGACGCCACCCCTCACAAGGTGGCGTCGTTTGCTTTGTACGACCCACTTGCAAGGACGTACAGGCCGCACGCGTGGTCGCAGAGAGAAACTTCGGTACGAGAGCCTCTCGGGCAGGCCAACTGCGGGTGCGCCGTTGGCCGGGGAGGCAGGGCGGCAACAGTCTGAACCATCACATCCAACCCCGAAAGGAGGCCTACCATGGCCCAACGCCGAAACACCATCACAGGTGAAGCGGTTCTGAACCGGTTCGCCTCGTTCGCGGTGTACGCGGACGACGAGGATCGATTCTTCGAACCGTTCACCTGGTACAGAAACGGCGAGCGCGGCACACTGCATGCTCGTAGAATCTGCTGCCTGAAAAGCACCCGCTTCGCACAAGTGGACACTGTCGACAAGACGCCCTCCGAAGCTGCGCAACGTCCCGTCTGCATGGATTGCCTCGACGAGGGAATCATCCGCAACGTCTTCACCGACGGCGACGCCTTCACTGAGCTGCAACGCGTAGACTCGATGGCTGACCGTGTTGCCGGCATCATCAGCGCCGGCGATGCCTCTGTCATCAGCATCCATCGCGCACTTCAGGACACCAACGTGTACCTTGAGGTTCTCGATGATCGTGCTGAGCGATACGAGGCGGGATCCCTGTCTGCGTACACGGAAAAAGTCCGGGCCCGTCATCTCCAGCACCGCCGCATACTGAGCGATCGGTGGAAAACCTATGGGAGCTCATTCCTCGTCGAGGAACTTGCTACCGATGTCATCGCGCGAGAGCGTCTCGAGTCCGACTCCATCACCATCGGTGGCACATCATATGTGCTGTGCGATGACGACGAGCTGGACCGCTTCGGTCTCGTCGACGAAGAACCCTTGCTCGATACGATGCTCGCTACTTGGTGTTCGATCGCCGAGGAGATCCACGACCGCGCCGCCCGCTGGGCGTTGCTCGAGGATCGCTTCAAGGATGTACCGGCACCACGACTCCGCTCTCGGAACGGAACACGTCTGAGCCCTGACGAACGAGCGGATCGGAACGTGAAGTTGCGAGACGAGAGACTCTCGGAGTTCGCAGAGATCGTCGATCGCTGGGAACAGGTACGCAAGGAACTGGTAGACAACGGAGGCACCGCCCTCGTCGTCATCGGCGACAGTGCGTACATCCCGAACCGCCAGGGAATTACCGACACCATCATCGACACGTACGGCATCGCCAACATCGGCGAAACCGACTACGTCTTGCTCCGTGTGCCCGCTGCTATCGAACGCTGGCTGCAGCTCGCGCTGCGGTACCCGGTCGAAGAGATGACAACGTTCGTCGACACAGGCCACGACAAAGGCGTGCTCGCCACCGCGGCAACGCTGTGGGACCCTGAAGGCGACAGCCCCTTCGAGTCATTCGAAGCAGCCCTCGAGGCCGCTGCGCGACTCTGAGAACCTCAACGGTCACCAGCACAAACTGGTAGTCCGAACACGACAGCCCGCTCAGGTTTCTGAGCGGGCTGTTTGCTTTCCAGGGAATTTTGTGCTGTGGGTGTGACGAAACCGCACAGGAGAACGAGCAGAGACAGTGAGCAGGTTTGTCACTACAGGGCTTCGGTACCGGATGTCTCGTTGCCGGATGCGCCGGTTCCGCCAGTGTCCGGGTGAGGAGTACCAGGGGTCGAGGAGTCGACGATGAACCCGGTGCCACTGCGTCGGTAGACTTGGTGCGTTCTCCAAACAACAGTGATCACGACGATCGTGTCTTCATGCACGTTGAACACGGCGCCGATCTCAGGAAACTGGTCAGACAGCGCCATCAGTGCCTTCCCTGCGGGACGTACCAGGTCAGGATCGTTCAGCAGGAGTATCACCGAGGTGAGATGGAACTGCATCTCCTCACACCGCTTCTTCGCGTGACGGGTGAACTGGATCTTGGTGGGGTCGCCAGGTTCGGGCATGGCGGGGAACGTGACGCTCGAGTGGTACCTCTGCATTCACCGGGCTTCGGGTACACAGCGTCGGGTGCGCATCCTGCGCTCATGCAAAGAACCCCCACCGCGATGTGCAGTGGGGGTTCGAGTCTTGCGATTACAGATGTTTGGCAGCGTCGAACAGCGATGGTAGATCGCCACTCCAACGGGATGCCAGAGTGAAGAGGTTCTCCCAGGCTTCAGTGCCACCGAGCTGGGGTATCAACACGGTGAGTTCGCTGATGGCAGCTTGGAACAGTACTGCGTCGTTATACCAGGCCGCAGCCGGGTTTGACCACATCGAGCTCGTGACACGGGTTTGCGCGATGTTGGAATCACGTTTACCGGGTATGACCTGAAGACCGAAACGGGTCAGGGTACGGGCGATGATGTGTGGTTCGACGAAATGTTTCTTCCTGTCGAGGAGCACTTTTGCCTCTTCGACGGTTGTCGCCGTCGACTGAACGAGCCAGAGATCAGCAGCAGGGCTCTTGAGCTCCAGCAGTCGATCGTTGTCCAGTTCCGTTCGCCAGTCATCGCCGGCTACGAACACCGGATGTCGGCGGGCATATCGTGAGTGACCGGTCTTTCGGAGCAGATGATACTGCTCGAGTGACAGATCAGGATCGGCGAAGCCAGCACGACGCAAGGTCACGTCGAACTCGGAGATCCTGTCGTACAGGAACGGGTTCGTAAGCAGTGCTTCATGGCTTCGAACGACGCGAGATCCAAGGAAGGAACCGACGTTCACCATCTGCACAACGCTAGCGGTACCAACAGCAGCACGCGCAGTGAGCGGTGTTGCCGGATTGACGTACGCAGCGAGGCGAACGGCAGCATTCGGGTGATCAAGCGCAGCAGCGAGTCGATCAGCAGGAACTGCAGGATTACGGTAGGCGTTGATTGCACAGCAGGTTGTGTCGCGGTCTAGGCGGCGTGTCAGCTGTTCGATGTCATCAGTGCGTCGAAGCGCTGCGTGATGAGTGTCTCGATCATCGTCGCGCACGAGCTCGTTGATGATCGCTCTAGACGTGGAAGCGTTCGCAGCGAGTGCTCGCCGCGGTTCGATACCACTTCGGGTGATTGCTCGTTGGGCCTCTTGAGGAAGCTCCATCGATGCAATCAGACCAAGCAGTCTGGGGTACAGATCTGGGAGGGGTTGCATGGTGCTCCTTTCCGGATGGGCCGGGGATGGGTAGGTGATGCTCACTACCGTCGACGCCGGCTCCGCGGACCGAACCGTGACCACAGCTGCTCCAGGATGAGGCTTCACGGTGTGCCGGCCGGACGCCCCGCAGCACCATCGAGCTCATGACTAGCGGAAAGCGAGTGCTCGACACGCTTCGGGCCGACGTGGCGATCATCGACGCCTACCTACCGGCACCGAACAACGCCGATCTCACCCTGAAGGTGTATCTCACTGGAATCGGGGCAGAGCTGGAACTCCACACCGAGCGCACGTGCGCGATGCGAGCCCAGGTGCTAACGGGCGGAGAAGTGGCTGTTGAGCTGCGAACGGTACGTGAGATCCTCGGGAGCCAGATCAACGGGGATGTGCAGGAACCTGCACTGAAGACATGCGGTCAGTGCGTTCCGGAGACCATCGATGCGACGCTCGGGACACAGCTCTACCGCTGCAGGCACCTCGCCATCGACGCCGACGCAGTTGGCCGCTACGAACGCTTCCCGCCGGAGCACTTGGAGATCGTTCAGCTCCTTCGTCGTGCAGTGAGCCTGGAGATGCGAAGACTAGGACTGGGTAACGAAGAGGCATTCAAATCAGCCGGCCTCGGCGATGTGCGTACAGAGCTCGACAAGCGGCTCAAGGAGCACGCTACGACGATCGATGCACTGATGAGGCATCGTCAGCGCGAGTCGATCGAGGTCCTCGCAAACTGGACGGAGCATCATCACGAGGACCAACACCATGCCTGGGTCGCAAGACTCATGGACCCCGTAGAGCTCGACGACATCGTCGTGTTCGCGGTCGAGACTGCAGCACTGGCACGTCAAGGGCACAACACGGAGAGCGACCACCCGTGGATCTGCGACGTGGAAGTCGAAACACTCGTGGGTTGCTGCTGGATGATCCACCGAAGCGTTGACCGTCTCGTCATGAGAGGGCCTCGTGTCGTCGCCGAATGGCTCTCGGAGTTCGCCGTCGACCCGACCACTGCACTCAAGCCTGCAGATCAACCGTTCACGATCGTCGATGACACGAACGCATCAATCACAGAAACCGCAATGACGCTTTGGGATCCACGTCCAGGAAGTGTCTATCGCCGGTTTCTTGACGCATTGTCTGCAGCTCAGCAGCTCTGATCGCTGCTACGGCCACCAGCTGGATCAGGTGGTCGAGCGCATCTCCGACGTCGATGGTTCACCGGGGTTCACCGAGGTGGACGAGATGACCGCGGTTGCGCTGTGGCCCGTCCCACAGTGGCCACGGTTGCCGGACCGTCACCGGCGCCGAGAGTCCTAGAAGTCACGGAGCACGCAAGCACCGTGCAAGGAGGCCTCTCGATGTTCAACGTTCGCTCAAGTTCGAGCGTTTTGATTGCAGCGAGCTGCGTCCTGCACACGGTCGCCCAGCAATGACCTGGCGGTCCCATCTGGACCGACCCGGAACCCGTGACCTTTCCCAGAAATCCCCGGTGGAGCTCTCTGCCGGCTAACAGAAAGACGGTCCATGGCCACGATCGACAACACCAGCCCTGCCACTTCGCGTACCATCAGCGGACTGGCCTTCAACCGACGAAACACCATCACCGGCACCGACCCGTACGCCCAGTTCACCTGGTCGTCGCGCGATGTGGTGATGAAGAACTGGCGTGACGGCTCGGTCAACTTCGCCCAGCTTGGTGTGGAATTCCCCACTCACTGGTCGGACAACGCCGTTGCCATCGTCACCTCCAAGTACTTCCGTGGAGCCCTCGGCTCCGAGCGCCGCGAAATCTCCCTGCGTCAGGTGATCGACCGTGTGGTCGGCGTCTACCGCAACGAAGGTCTCACAGCCGGCTACTTCGCGTCCACCGAGGATGCGGACGTGTTCGCCGATGAGATGCGCTACGCCCTCGTCGATCAGCAGTTCAGCTTCAACAGCCCTGTCTGGTTCAACGTCGGTACTGCAAGTGCACCGCAGATCAGCGCGTGCTTCATCTTGTCCGTCGATGATTCGATGGGCTCGATCCTCAACTGGTACACCGAAGAGGGTTTGATCTTCAAAGGCGGCTCGGGCGCGGGAGTGAACCTCTCCGCGATTCGTTCTGCCAAGGAACTCCTCTCGTCCGGCGGGAACGCTTCCGGCCCAGTGTCGTTCATGCGTGGGGCTGATGCTTCCGCGGGAACGATCAAGTCCGGTGGCGCGACCCGTCGCGCTGCGAAGATGGTCATCCTCGACGTCGATCACCCGGACATCCGGGAGTTCGTTCGCACCAAGGCTGACGAGGAGCGCAAGATCCGCGTGCTCCGCGATGCCGGGTTCGACATGGATCTCGGTGGCAAGGACATCGCCAGCGTGCAGTATCAGAACGCCAACAACTCGATCCGTGTGAATGACGAGTTCATGCGGGCTGTCGAGGAGGACACCGAGTACGGGCTACGCGCCCGGACCAACGGTGAGATCGTCGAAACCGTCCGCGCACGTGAGCTCTTCCGTGAGATCGCCCAGGCCGCCTGGGAGTGCGCTGATCCTGGTCTGCAGTACGACGACACGATCCAGGCTTGGCACACCCTGCCGAACACCGGACGCATCACCGCGTCCAACCCGTGCGCAGAATTCCTGCACCTCGACAACTCGTCGTGCAACCTGGCATCCATCCGTCTCACGAGGTTCTACGACCCTGCGTCGCAGCGCTTCGACATCGACGGGTTCCGATACCTGACTCGTCTCATCACCGTGGCAGCGGAGATTTCGGTGACCTTCGGTCACTTCCCGACTGCAAAGATCGAAGAGACCACCCGTTCGGCTCGTCCGCTCGGGCTCGGCTTCACCGATCTCGGTGCAATGCTGATGACAGCCGGTGTCGGCTACGACAGCGACCTCGGTCGTTCGTGGGCTGCCGGCATCACCTCGATGCTGGCTGGCGAGGCGTACAAGACCTCCGCCGAGCTCGCCTCGGTGATGGGTCCGTTCGCGTACTTCGAAGCAAACCGTCGACCGATGATCAATGTCGTCGGGTCGCACCGAACTGCAGCAAAAGCTGCTGCAGAGGAAGCCGCGAAGTTAGTAGCCGGGGATCACAGCCTCGGAAAGCTCCACGCAACTGCACAGATCTCCTGGTCAGCAGCACTCGAAGAGGGCAACCGATCCGGCTTCCGTAACTCTCAGGTCGTCGTCATCGCACCCACGGGAACGATCTCGTTCTTCATGGATGCGAAGACCACCGGCATCGAGCCGGACCTCGGACTGGTGAAGTTCAAGAAGATCTCCGATGGTTCGTCCATCATGATCGTCAACGACACCGTGCCTGTTGCTTTGCGTTCCCTCGGATACTCGGACAAGGCAATCGAGGAGATCGCGGCCTACGTGGTCGCAAACGGTTCGATCCTAGGGGCTCCCGGGTTCGATGCATCTGATGCCTCGGTCTTCGCGTGTGCGATGGGTGACAACATCGTCTCCCCTCGTGGTCACCTTGCGATGATGGCTGCTGTGCAGCCCTTCGTCTCAGGCTCGATCTCCAAGACCGTGAACCTCCCTGAGGATGCGACAGTCGATGAGATCGAGAAGATCTACCTCGATGGATGGAAGATGGGCCTCAAGTGCGTCGCGCTCTACCGTGACAACTGCAAGGTCGGTCAGCCGCTCAGCGTGGTCAACAAGGACACCAAGGCAGCTCATGACGCGAAGGAAGCTGAAGCTTCCGACGCTGCACTCTCAGCGGGTGCAGCACCGGTTGTGGTTGCACCCGCGGTTCCTTCGACGACTACGTCGTCGAAGTCCGGAAACGTTCCAGCGGAGAAGCCGGCCCCTTCACGGGTCCGACTCGACCGTCAACGGCACGCGTTGACCACCAGCTTCCAAGTTGGTGGTGCAGATGGGTACATGACCGCCGGCACCTACGCGGATGGCCAGCTCGGGGAGCTCTTCTTGAAGATGAGCAAGCCGGGTTCCACGCTCGCAGGTGTGATGGATGCCTTCGCGATCAGCGTCTCGCTCGGACTCCAGTACGGGGTTCCGCTCGAGGTGTACCTCTCGAAGTTTCTCAACACACGCTTCGAGCCGGCTGGGATGACCAACGACCCCGATCTGAGGATGGCGTCCAGCGTGCTGGACTACGTCTTCCGTCGGTTGGCCGTCGATCACCTCTCCGACGAAGCTCGCGAGATGCTCGGGGTACGCACCACCGCGGAGCGCACCGCTGCACTGAGCGACTATGCAACCCCGGCACCGGCAACGGATGCTACGGCGGCGAGCCACATGTCAGACACCTACGGTGACGACGCAGAGCATGCAGTGAGCGAACCGGTCCAACCCGGCTCGGTGGCGATCAACCCGACCCAGTCGGTCGCAGCAGCGTCGGTATCGGCTTCGGTATCGGTGGAAGATCTGCAGAAGGCGCTCGTGGCCGATGCACCGTTGTGCACCGACTGCGGGATCCCGATGCGCAGGGCAGGCTCGTGCTACGCGTGCGAGCAGTGCTCAGCCACCACCGGCTGCAGCTGATAGCACAGGTCATCACTGACCTGCAGTACCGCAAGTAAGAAGGCCCCCGGGATAATCCCAGGGGCCTTCTTCGCATATAACCTTCGATGTCGCGGTCCTCAACGTGCCGAGTATCCGACGATATCTAGCGCAGCTGGAACATTAAGTGACTCATATACGACCCAGGTACGCGGTAGCTCAGCTGCGGGGTGGTGTCGGTCGCGGCTGATGAACCGGCACAAAAAAAGAACCGGGCGCTAGAGCACCCGGTTCTTTTACATTACAGATAGAATTGTATGCGGTTCAGCATAGGAAAGAATCATCGACCAGTGATCGAGTAGCTACGGCATCGCCGAGCGTTCGGTGTGTTTCGTATCCCGTAAGGGGTCCAAACTGGTCGACTGGATCGACGGCGCGCCTGTTCGAGAGTGTTCGAAAGCAGATATGCGACGCCACTGACAATCCCGGCAGCGATGGAGCTGGCTAAGAACACGACAGTTGGTGTGTGTCCGAGTGAAGAGAGAAGTTCCGGTAGAAACTGAGTAATGAAGGTGTTGGTGATCGAGAACGTCGCAACTACGGCGATGAGACCGATGGAAAGTGCGAAAGTCTTTCTACGCGCTGGAAGGCTGCGCCGTGGCGAGCATGTCGCTGGTTGCTGATTTGATTCTAAATGATGACGAGTCATGGTCATCTCCTTAAGTGTATGATCTCCGGGTGGCCGCGAGGGCGCTGTTCCGGGCATACATCACTATTGAGGCCGCAAGGGGCCAGCAATAGAACAGGTAACCCTGTCATGAAGCTTACTTCGAGTTGACAGCGCCTGTTCAGCAGCCGCGAAGTGAATCCACGCACGCCGAGTTCGTGACCTGTTAACTCGCGAGCGCTGCGATCACGACGATGATGAGCGAGGTCACGCAGACAGTCACTACAGCCAAGGTCGGATTACCTCCACGGTGTCCGGTGAGCTGCTGGTGCTTGCGCAAGGGCTTGGCTCGACGTTCTCTACGATTCATGCGCGGCTCCTTAGGCTGTGGTGACGTACGAGATGGTTCGAAGAGACCGGCTTACGTCACGAAACGATCGAGGAACATCTGTTGGGCAGGGTTCCGAAGATGGGGACCCATCCGATCCGTAGACCCGAGGCGAACGCACAAACATCGCCCAGGCGCATCTCCTGGGCGGAGAACCAGCCTCTTCGGCTACCACCCCCCAACAGCTAACGCCTCGCTAGATGGGAGCTCACCCATTACAGCCTCCACAGGGTTGTGCGTCTCTCGCAGAGGTCCTCTCAGGCAAGAAGCAATGCACTGAACGACACCAGGGCTGCAGCCACAGGAACAATATAAAGCACCCTGGGAATGTAAAGCAGGAGTGTTGGTTACCCAGTCGTACGCCTCAACCGTAGCTGCCATACAGAAGATGCCAGATACCGGCAAAGGCGCACTCATGTGCACCAAGACAGGATCAAGCATTACGAACATACATCCAACCCGAAGGGGTTGACTAACCTAAGGAGTCTCAATGTTTAGACTAAGAAGAGTGATAGCTACCACACTAACGGCTGTTAGCATGCTTGCGTTACCATCGCAAGCGAATGCAGTGGTCGGTATCGACCGGCCAGTACATGCTGGCGAAGCAGCATGGGTCGGATCTGTTGTCAGCTGGCACCCGGAGATCGGTTGGGCGAGCTTCTGCTCAGGAAGTTTGATCGCACCTCGCATACTACTAACTGCAGCACATTGTGTAATGGACGCGGTCGACCAGGAAACCTGGAAGGTTGTCATAGGCCAAAGTGCTCAGGACGCAGCCGATGGTCAGACAATTGACGTCATCGGTGCTATCTACCACACGAAATACGAAGTGCAGCAAAGCTACGACCTCGTAGACCCTGAAACGAACGAAGTTCTACAAAGTGTGACAGGCTATGTTGCACCAGGGGAATCCGACCTGGACGCTGACATCGCGCTGCTCTTACTGGAGAAGCCTGTAGTTGGGATAAAGCCAGTCAGTATGGGCAGCACCGTGACAAGAAGAGCGCCCAATTGGCGCGTTTACGGTTGGGGCTTCACCTCTACCGATAGTTACACGGGCTCGAACGTCTTGAATACGACATCAGTTGCTGACGCAACAAAGGAAATGTCTGAGATGATAGATGATCCTATGGATAACATGTTAGCCGCGTACCTGGAAGATGAGCAGGGTGTTGTACACAACACGTGCTTTGGCGATTCGGGTGGACCTCTGGTCGACGGCAACGGGTATCTGATTGGTAT
>Ga0209550_10001209_pt1 | contig 24928 bp, 20 predicted proteins | sample LauGreSuBDMM15SN_2_FD_187567 | JGI IMG/M metagenome (GOLD analysis project Ga0209550, IMG submission 187567) | Freshwater lake microbial communities from Lake Michigan, USA - Su13.BD.MM15.SN (SPAdes) (version 5) | ecosystem: Environmental > Aquatic > Freshwater > Lake | place: Lake Michigan... | reverse complement strand
TGCAGAAGCTATTTATCGTGGCACAAGTTCCTTTGATACAGACGATGGATTTGATAAATGGAGCAATCCATCTTTTTCCAGTTGGGGAGCACAAACTGGAATTAGAATTGGCTTATAGTAACTCAATATATATTAGATATACCTGGAATAATAATTAATAACACCTATGATCGCATTGGCAAGATTTAATTAACAGGGGCGAAAACTTTTTTTAGCAGAGGGGGCGGCAAGCAGATCGTTAGATGCGATAGATGAACTCAATTCCTATGCAAATTGTGGTTCTTCTTCTGAACGGGAACCAAGTCCCAAGCGAGGCCTACGAGTTGCAACATCCGCACGGCGGCAAAAGTTAGGTCGATCTCCCACCAACGGTGACCCTGCGAGCATGTCCGCGGAGACGCGTGGTGATTGTTGTGCCATCCCTCTCCATTAGTAAGAAGTGCCACCATGAAATTATTCTGACTTTGATCTGGAGTGTCATAGCTCCGATACCCCCAGCGGTGGGCCGCAGAGTTCACGAGCCAGGTCACATGCCAAACGTAGGCAGTTCGCACAAGCACGCCCCAAACGAAAACCTGAGTGCCAAATAGCACCGCAGCTGCGAGATTGTCTTTGACCAGCAACCCGATCCCGAAACCGATCCCAGCTATCAGGATTGCATGCGCCGCATAGACCAAGGCCCACGTGTGGCGTCGGTGCAGCCAACGGAGGAACGGGTCGTTGACAAGGTCAGGAACGTATTTTGCATAGGTTTCGAGGGATTGCTGCCGCGGGTCGGCTGTATATATCCACTGCATGTGCCCCCAAAAGAAACTTCCACTCGGGGAATGAGGGTCTCCAGCATGATCGCTGTACTGGTGGTGTATCCGGTGAACGCAAACCCACCACAACGGCGACCCCTCGAGACAGCAAACCCCGCAAAGCAACCAGAGCCGTTCGAGCACGCGAGGGAATGCAACAGATCTGTGGGTGAGCATCCGGTGGTAACCGAGATTGACTCCCAGAGATCCGAAGATGAAGTTCCCCGTGAGTACGAGCGGGATGCCCCACCAAACAAAAATAGAGGGAAGAAACGCACAAAGAGCAAAGACATGAACGCCTATAAGAGCGATCAAAAGCGATACAACCACCTTTGGTCGTTTCAGCAGGTCAGGCGCTTCATGCGCTGGCTGGTAGCCATCTCGCACGTTAAAAGCTGTAATGTAGGCATACTAATACTAGTAAGTTTTGCACGTCTTGGATGAATTAGTGGGGTCGCATGCAACTTCCGAGCAGGAATTGAGGTTATTAGCGATGTAGCAGAAAGTTGAAATCCAGATTCTTTTATAGTGCAATTACTTTATGTAACTTAGTCTTAATTTAGTAAATCTAGTGAGCGTTTAATCGAGCAGGCAATGGTGGCAATTCCTATGAAGGGTATTGCGTGATCCTAAGGCCCCCTAAGCAGGCATAGGATGAATTGCACAAATACATATCACACTAAAAATGTCGCAGACGCTAGCTGGGAAAGTTGCTCTAGTGACCGGAGGTGCCAGGGGAATCGGACGCGCAACCGCATTGAAGCTAGCTTCGGCTGGGTGCGATATTGCAATCAATTATTATAATAGCCATGCTGAAGCCGAAGAAGTTTGCGATCAAGTTCATAGCCTTGGTAGGCAGGCCATAGCAATTCAGGGAAGTGTGAGCAATCCCGAAAGCGTTAAAGAAATTTTTACCATTTTTAGTGAAAAATTTGAACGCCTAGATATTTTAATCAGCAATGCTGCTAGCGGCGTACTTAAGCCTGTTATGAAGATGAACCTAAAACATTGGAGGTGGTGCATGGAGACCAATGCCCTAGCTCTAGTGCTTTTGAGCCAAGAGGCCGCTAAAAAAATGAATAACGGAGGGCGAATCATCGCGCTATCGAGCCTTGGAGCAAGCAGGGCTATACCTGAATATGGATTTATTGGCGCCTCTAAAGCTGCGCTTGAATCTCTGGTTCGGAGCCTTGCCCAGGAGATGGGCCAACAGGGAATTCGAATCAACACCGTTAGCGCTGGTGTAGTTGACACAGACGCCCTATCCCACTTTCCCAACAGGGAAATGTTATTAGAAAACTTTAGCCTCAGGAACCCAACAGGTATAAGTATGTTGCCTGAACATGTAGCAAACGCAATCTATCTTCTTTGCCTCCCCGAAGCCGAGATGATCAACGGACAAACACTTGTGGTAGATGGAGGCTTCGCAATCTCTGGCTAGCTCAATCCTTCGAGTACTAATTATCCAATGCTCTACAAAGAAATCCTCATCAAAGCCCACCTAAGACAAAATGGAAATTGCAAACCTACTCAAAAGTAAAACAGCAGTTGTCACTGGCGGCAGCAGGGGGATCGGCCGATCAATTGTGCTTACGATGGCAAGCCAAGGTGCCAATGTAACATTCTTTTATCGTAGCAATGAAGCGGCCACAGAAGAAACGCTGCAGGCAGCGTCTGGGCTTAGTGGGGTTGTTAATGCGAAAAAGATTGACATTCGCCAGGCCGAAGCCTGCGAAAGTGCAATAGATCAAATAGCAGAAGATGCTGGAAAAATTGATATTGTTGTTAACAACGCTGGGATAACTAGGGACAATATTCTAGGATTAATGACTAATAATGAATTGAGCGATGTACTTGAGACCAATGTGATTGGTGTATTTAATATTTTGCGCCCCATTATCCCCTACATGGTTAGCCAGAGAAGCGGCAGAATCATAAATATCAGCTCCGTAGCGGGCGAAAAAGGTGGGCGGGGCCAAACAAACTATGCTGCTAGCAAGGGTGCTATCAATGCGTTAACAAAGGCCCTTGCAGTTGAACTAGCACCGCGGAACATCTTAGTGAACTGTGTGGCGCCTGGAATGATTGAAACCGATATGACTGAGTCCATAAGACAACAGGCTGGAGACGTGGTAAAGTCACATATCTTGCTTGGCCGATTTGGCCAGCCGGAGGACGTCGCTAAGGCAGTGTTGTTTTTTGCATCAAGCCTGTCCGATTACGTCACTGGGCAAGTGCTTCATGTGGACGGGGGCTTCAAAATGAATTGATCTCATTAACACCATGACCCAATCAGATTTTTCAGCAGAGGAGATTGCCGCCGTATTTCCCAAATTAGCCGAAGCAATGTCGGAAGCCCTGGGCTGCGATGAAGAGCAAATCACGCTAACAGCTTCTTTAATTGACGACCTTGATGCAGAGTCGATAGACTTCCTGGATATAGTATTTAGACTTGAAAAAATATTTAAAGTCAAAATACCCCGCGGCAAAATCCTTGAAGATGCCCGTGGCTCCCTAAGCGAAAGTGAGTTTGAAGAAAATGGTGTGTTGTCTGAAGCTGGATTGGAACAACTAAAATTCTTTTTGAGTGAAGTTCCTGTTGAACGCTTCAAAACGCCTCTTAATGTGGCAGACATCCCCAGGCTTTTTACACCGGAAACGTTTCTTAAGCTGGTTATAAAAGCGCAGCGAGATCAGGCCAATACTGCAAATTAGCCAGGAGATATGTCTCTAGATCGTTTCAGCGCTTTCTCGTTTGTAGATCGAATAACATCAACTAACAACTATGGAGAAATCAAAGGTTACTTTAAAATACCTGAGCACCTAGATTTTTTTCCACATTCGTTGGTTGCCGAGGCAATTGGCCAGCTAGCTGCGTGGTATGCAATGTCAAAATTGAATTTTACAAGTAGGCCTGTTGCAGCCCTTGCCGGACAAATTAATTATCACAGCGAAGTATATCCAGGGGAAGTGTTGAGTCTGGAAGCTAAAATTGATTCTTGTGATAGTGAATCGGTTACCTATTCAGGCCTTGCTGTTGTTGGCGAACGTCTGGTACTTGAATTGATGGATTGCACAGGGGCAATGTTATCCCAAGAAGAGTTTGACGATTCTAAAATTGTTGAAAAACAATTTAAGCTCCTTGAAACAATTGGAGCCTATGAAAACAGACTTGCTGTTGTACCTTGCATACACGTTACAAATATGCACTCTGATGCCATAGGAACGCTTGAAGCCTGCCTAATTATCCCAGACCAAGCAGATTTTTTTGCGGATCATTTCCCAAATAAGCCTGTTTTTCCTGCAACGCTTTTGATGTATGCTTTAACATCAATGGTGATGGAAAAGATTAATAACAGGTCACCTCATTCCAGTATTCTCAACTTTAATATATCAGCGATGCGAAGGGTGAAGGTTCGCTCATGGATTACACCTGGGGAACATGTTAGTTTGAGGGCGGAATTCCTCCCAACTGATAGAAACCCAAAGTTAGTCAAATTAACTGCTAATAGCGCCGGTAAATTAGTTGCGTCTGCATTGCTGGAATTGGCGACAATAGAATCACCACAGGCGGCGTAGCAATGGCAATACAGCCGCGCCGGGTAGCAATAACCGGCATTGGCCTAGTTACACCTGTTGGCAACAATATGAGTGAAACCTGGCAATCACTGTTACAAGCAAAGAGTGGCGTAGCGCCCATAAGCCTATTTGATGCCAGTGGTTTTTCCGTTCAGATTGCTGCCGAGGTTAAGGGCGATAACTACCTCAGCCAGACTGGCCACAAGCGCCTGAGCAAAGCTGCTTCTCGCTCGCATCTGTTCGCCCTAGCTGCAGCTGAAGAAGCCATGCAAGATTCGGGCATCCTTCCGGATGCAGCCAATGGCCACCGCTGGGGATGCTCAGTTGGTACTGGTATGGTTAGCATTAACTATAAAGAACTTCTGGCTTTTCAACGGGAAGCCGCCCCTAAAGGCCAATTGGAAGCAGAGCTAATTTTGGAGAGCTCAATTGCAACCGACCCAATTTATTTTTGCCGCAATCAATCAGCCCAAGGATTATCACTATTAGTTAAAAGATATTCAATCCAGGGATACACAACTTCTGTTCACACCGCATGCGCATCTGGAGGTCAGGCGGTTGGCACCGCCCTTAAACTAATTCGACGTGGAGACTGTGATTACGTACTAGCAGGGGGGTTTGATTCCATGATTAGTCCCCTAGGCCTTGCTGGATTCTGCCTTCTCGACGCGCTATCAACAGATAACCATAATCCGCTTACAGCCAGCCGCCCGTTTGACGCTACCCGTAATGGTTTTGTAATGGGTGAAGGTGCTGGATTCCTTGTTCTTGAAGAATGGGAACGTGCTGTTAAAAGGGGCGCTCGAATCTATGCAGAGCTAGCTGGTGAAGGCAACTCACTTACCAGTTATCGCATAACCGATCCACTTCCCTCCGGAGATGGCCCAATACAGGCTATGCAACAAGCTCTGCGATCAGCTGGATTACACCCCGAGCAGGTTGATTATCTAAATGCGCATGGCACATCAACACCAATGAATGATCGCAGTGAGGCAGCAGCATCACATGTTGTATTTGGGGATCATATAAATAATCTAAAAGTGAGTTCAACAAAAAGTACCATGGGGCATCTAATTGCAGCAGCTGGAGCTGTTGAGGCGGCAATTTGCGCCTTGACCATTTACTACAACAAGGCTCCCATCAACGCAAATCTCACGCGACACGATCCCGAATGCAATCTAAATTTCGTATGTAATCAGACTAAAGACTTCGTTGTTCGTGTGGCCATGTCTAACTCACTAGGATTTGGTGGCTCCAATAGCTGCCTAGTATTTCGTGATCCCGAGGCCCCATAGCTGATGGAGATAGTGCCGAGAGTTGTAGTAACTGGATTGGGTGCAGTTTGCGCAGCAGGCAAATATCCAGGGCAAATCTTTAATTCTTTACTTGATGGCAAGGTTAGCATTGCTGAGCATATGGGCTGGGATGTAGAGAACTGGCCGTGCCGCTTGGCTGGTGTAGTGGGATTTAATCCAAGGGAACTCATTAATGATAGAAAACTCCTTAAGCTAATCAAGAAAACTGATGTATTAGGTATCTATGTTGCAGAGAAAGCACTCGAATCTGCGGGAATAAGCGGATACAGAGAATCATTAACTAGCGAGGCAGATGAATACTTTGCTCAACGATTTGGTATTTATGGAGGCACCAGTGGCGCCCTCCCTAGCACTCAGTATGATTTCCTACCACTTATCAAAGAAGCCGATGGAAGTACATTGATAATTGGCGAAAAGCTAAATGATTATATAAATCCAATGTGGCTACTTGGCAACCTACCAAACAACGTTTTATGCCATGTTGGCATTAGAAATAAGCTGAAAGGACCTAATGCCTTCATTACAAATCACAGTACAAGCGGAATGCTCTCGATTATTGAAGCGTTTGAGAGCATTCGCATTGGCGATACTGATCGAGCCATCGCCATCGGGCACGATGCTCCAGTTGATCCCCAGACAGTTCTTAGTTACCACATAACAGGTCTGCTTGCTAAGGCATCGCTTTGTCCTTTTGAAAGTAAGCGTTCTGGTTCCATCCTTGGAGAGGGTGGGGCAGCTCTTGTGCTCGAAACCCTTGAGGCGGCATCATCAAGATTGGCTGTTATCCATGCTGAGATTCTTGGCAAGGGATGCACTTCTGAAGCTCAAGGACTTCTGCCTGTGAGAATGGATGGCGATGGCATTTCAAGAGCTATTTGCCTTGGTCTAGAACAGGCAGGTTTGAGTACTCAACAGATCGGAATGATTGTTTGCCATGGAAACGGCACCATAACATCAGACCTCTCTGAAGGCGCAGCGATTCGTAAGGTTTTTGGAAGTAAAATCCCTCCAATCACCTGTTTTAAATGGGCATTTGGCCATACATTAGGAGCCTCGGGTAGTATTGATGCTGTTCTTGCAATAACTGCACTACAACGTGGCATTGTTCCTGCCATTGCCACTCTAAAAAACATAGATCAATCCCTGAAAGACTTACCAATAGCGAAGGCTCATATGGAACCTATCGCTAATACTGCATTAATTTTATCGCGTGGCTTCGGAGGACAAAACTGCGCACTAATCGTCAAAGCAACTAGCCGTAGAGGTGGTTAGTAATGCTAAATAAATTCATATGTGGTGTAGATTTTGTAGATATTAATCGAGTCAAGAACCTTATATATAATTCAACTAACGTAGATCTTCAGGGAATCTTCAGTCATGAAGAACTTGATTATGCGGGTAAATCAAACAACCGTTACGGTCGATTAGCTGCTCGGTTTGCTGCAAAAGAGGCTTGCCTCAAACTATTCCCGATGGAAACGGCAATAGCGTCGTTAGACCTTTCGGATTTTTCAGTAAAGAATGATGCCTACGGAGCTCCACATATAAATTTATCGCCAAGGGCCAGTATCATTTTCAACCTATATGGATTTGAACAAATCTCAATTAGCCTGAGTCACACTAAAGACCATGCAATGGCCATGGTTATTGCAACAAGAAAGGAGATCCAGCTACCATTGATAAGGAGATTGATGCTTTGGCTTAGACCCATCAGGCGTAAGTTGATTAACCGTTTCAGCAGCAAGCCAAAGTGTTTTAGATGCCTGGGGTAGATCTATAAAAGGTTTTCATGACAACTTCAGTGAAGGTAAACGTTGCCAAGGCTGGGAAAGCTAAAAAACTTTGCAGATGTAAACCTGTGCCGCTCCGCCAACTGCTCGAGGTAGTCGAATTGCTCGTCGGTGGGATCACCGACGATGTAAGAGCCAGCATGCGATTCGGCTGCCAATAGGACGGTCTCGGCCAGGCACGTAAACGTAACTTCCTCATCACGATTATCCGATGTAAAGAGACCCATGTCGAATGGGCAGGAGAGTCCGGGAATCCGGGCGAGGCACTTAACGACGCGGATATCTGGTCTGTCCACCAGGACGGATTGATCCACATTCTCTGGTTGGGCATCATCGAGTACGACGGTATTCGGCCCGAAATCTTCGGCTTTGAGGATACTTCCAATAGCATTAGTAACACAAACCACGATTGTGGCTTCTTTGATATCTTGCTTATTCGCTGTAAGTTTATGAAAAATAGGATTCCAGCCGGGTATCTGCGGAATCTTGTCCAACTGCAGCGCAACATCCACCGCAAGAACCTTCCTGGACGGAGCGCGCTTGAACATACACCGCAAGGCAGCCCGTCCCGTGGAGCCTGCAGCCCCAATCACAGCGACTACGCCTTCGGAACCGATTTCAGCCTCGATGTCGTCGACCATACGCGCAATGGTCAACGCGGTGAACCCGTGGCCGGTGGTAATCGACACGCCAGGTTTGGCCTGCCTCAGCAGCCTGCCATGCCTTGTTAGCGAAGGGATTAAAGCTCCTAGTCCCACCATTTTTGTTTGGCGATACTCTGCGTAATCGAGAATTTGAACCACCGCATCCCTTGCTTCGGGAAGACGATCGAGCATTTCTTCTGGGCTATGCGGAATCATCACCAGCTCGCCTCGGAGGAGACGATCTCCCACCGGGACCTCAATAGGAGAAAGAACAATTGATGCTGTGGGGGGGAAAAGCCCTGCAAAACCTGCTGTCAGTCCACGCAGAATAGGAAATAACTGTCGCCAGTCTTCGATAGCCGTCCGCGGATGAACCACGAAGAGAAAATCGAGTGGTCCCTCATACTTTGGGCGTAAAAAATCGATCGTGGTTAGATAGATCTGCCGTTTCCAACCACTTGCAAAAACCTTTGGTTGCGGATGGTCAACGAGAGCAGCGTCGCTGCTGTATGTGCGATTTAAAAGTGTCGTTTTCGCCAGATCGATATCCCAAGTTTTGCTGTGCAGAACCCTGGTATCAAAAGTATTTGCCAGTGTGGTGGCAACTAATTCAACTAAGTTATGCTGACACATAACCAAATTGTCGCCAGATTTCGGTGGCCGCTTCAAGGCCAAAGTAATGTAAGTTAGGGCATTATCTTCGGTGAGTTGCCCGCCAGCTTCATTCCCGGGAAGTGCTGAATTGAGAGGATGAGCGATGATAACTTCGTGGCCATGCCAGCTCGACACCATGCAGGTGACAAACACCTCCTGATGAAACTCAAAAGTGGCGCCAACTAGCGGCCTTATTGCCTCTGCGAGCGAATAAAGATCAATCTTACTTGCAAGATGAAGAAAATCCATCCGACAGTAATTACCCTCTCCGAGTTCCTCTGTCTTCATCTCGGTTTCGGATGCCCTAATAACTTTGCAATTAAAGATTACTCCAAGATTGGCGTCTTCCGCTCAAAATTAACGTACTTTTTATAGAACACTAGGCAACAAATAATATACGATGTTATTCTTCCTCCTTTCTAGTTTGCTCCAAGCTGGTTGCAATATTAAAGTAATACAACTAGCCCATATCTTGTAATAACTTAATCCTTCGGCACCCAGGCAGCAATAGGCCGGCCTATTAAATGAAATTGATAAAAACCAAATTAGGACCAATTATGGACAACCGTCTATGTGGCCAAGCAAAGGTTTGTCATTGCAAATAAGCACCTGAAGAGGTAATGAACCTGATACCCGAACGAGAATCAACCTTGCAAGAGAATTGGGCAAAAGGAGGAACAACCAAGCTCTTTTGGATAATGAGAATCACCTCAAAAAATCGACTACTCATGCCATTGTTTAAACAATAAATGGCGCGCAATGAACCCTCAAAAGCTATTAAGAATTGCAACATAAGCACTCAAAGGAGCCGATAGCGAAATACAATAAAATGTATTTTGGAAAATGATCAAAATTTAGTAATGTCAGATTTTTATACAGCTTCAATTCAATTATTAGTTCATAATCCTCAATTTGCACGGCAAGCAAAAATCAGCACCTCAAGCTCTTGTGGAACTTTCCATGCTTAAGTTGAATAAAAAAAAGGGTCTAATTTTATTGCTATTTTTAATCCTAGGGGTGGCGGGATTTCAAATTATAACAAGAAAACCTATATCAGCAACTTCAGACGCTCCACTGGTAATAAGAACATTCGCACTTGGCAGGGTTCAGCCTACAGGTTATATTCGCTCAATCTCGTATCCTATGATTTATCAATCCAGCCGTATTCTAAAATTACATGTTGCGGAGAATGATATTGTACAAAAAGGCTCTCCACTGTTTACTGTTGAGGATAGCAACGAAGCCTTTTACAATATGGAGTCTTCTAGAGCGCAATTGCGTCAAAAAATATCGGAACTGAAGAGTTCAGAAGCAAAAATGCTCTCGTCTCGTTTAGAACGAGATTATTATAAAGATGAATCTAAAAGGTATAATTTTCTGGCAAGTACTGGCGCTGCGACCTCTCAGCAGGCAAAAGAACAATTGAAACTTTTTAAAGTTAATGAACAAGAATACATTTCCAATTCAGAGCTTGTCAAGGCCAATAGGGCTGCTCTCGCTGCAATTGGGTGGCAATATCGAACAAATAAATTTAAGTCTGTTATCTCTACAGTACGAGCTCAAAGTAACGTTAAAATTTTTAAAATTTATTCTAGGGACGGAGAAAGTAATCAGAATGGTAAGCATGTAATGGATGTTGGAGAAAGTCAATCAATGGGTATTCTTGCTGAGGTTCATCGAATTGACATCAAAAATATTAAGCTAAATCAAGCAGCCTCTATTACTGTTAATGGATTGCCAGGAGTGAAATGGACTGGTAAAGTAATTAAAATTTCTAGTCAGGTTAGTCAGCAGTCTATAAATTCTGATAACTCTGCAGCCACAGTCGCCAACCGAATCTTTGAAGTTTTAATCAAATTGTCCCCTACTTCCTCATCCGAAGCTCAAAAGTATAATTATATGGAAGTAAATGTACTATTTGGTAAATAACTTTTTTATGTTTATTTTTAATTTTTACATTGCATTATGAGTCTAACCCCACGACTACCTCTAGCGCTAAGGCAGCTTACTGATGCACCTGTTAAGACGGCAGCAGCAGCAGCGGGAATATGTTTTTCAACAGTATTAGTTTTTTTCCAGCTGGGACTTCTAAATGCAATTTACCAAAGCCAGTCACGTCCATATTCGTTATTAGACGGTGAAATTGTACTGGTAAGTGATCGCTTTAGTCGCTTATCTCAGTCTCCAGAAATAGCATTGTCAGATGTTATGAGAGCACAGGGTGTTGAAGGAGTCGCCCGTGTATCACCATTATCAATACAGCTAGGAATTCTTCTTATATTGCCTCAAGGATTCACTACAAACGCACAGATTTACTCAATAGATCCATCTAATTCAGCACTAAGCATTGAAAAAACAAAGCTAAATATATCTTCATTAACTCCTTACGAGCGAGCTTCTATGGATGACATGTCTAGGCCTTCCTACGTAAGCAATGTCCAGAAAAAACTAAATAATTATAGCGATTATCGGACAAATCTCGGCAATAAGCGATTATTTATTAATTCAATTTCTTCTATTGGGTCAACATTTGCAGCAGATCTCAGCCTAGTAATGAGCCAAGACAACCTAATTCATTACTTTCCCGGTCGTAGTTATTCTAAAATTAATCTTGGAATTGTTAAGCTAAAGCCAGGCTACTCTGTTCAAAAAGTTCTTGCTACATTAAATTCAAAGTTATATCCAGTGGGTTATAATATAAAGGCAATGTCAATTCCTGAAATCTCGGATAAGGAAATGAGCTTTTGGCAAAAAAATACATCTTTAACCTTTATTTTTGGTATCGGTGTTATTGTTGGTTTCGTGGTAAGTGGTATCATCTTATATCAAATTTTGTATTCAGATGTCATCAGTCATCTTCCAGAGTATGCCACATTGCTAGCTCTTGGTTATCCTAATATTTATGTAATTAAAGTGGTTTTTGTCCAGGCTTTCCTTTTAACAGCGATATCATTCCCATTTTCTTTTGCCATAACCCTTGGTTTGTACGGCCTAATGGCTTCTGCAACCAATTTAGTTATTTACATGACCCTTGAGAGATGTATTTCTGTCCTCTTTTTAAGTTTGCTCACGAGTTCCTTCTCTTGCTTCCTGGCTACGAATCAGTTACGAAAAGTTGATCCATCTAGCCTGTATTGAAATCATGTTAATGAACGCTGCTTCCCCGGTCATCGTAAATAATCTCACATTTAGTTATGCTTATGATCAGCCAGACTCAAATGTTCTTAATTCTATATCCTTATCTGTATCAAGCGGTGAGCTTATAATCTTGACGGGTGCTTCTGGTTCAGGTAAGACAACCTTATTAACACTTATAGGAGGCTTAAAAACTGGAGCAAAAGGCTGCCTTGAGGTGCTGGGTAAAAATATTATATCAGCTTCTCCTAATGAACTACTGCTGTTGCGCAGGCAGGTTGGATTTATCTTTCAGTCCCATAACTTGCTTCCCTATTTAACTGCATTGGAAAACATTCGTGTTGGTCTGGAAATACACGATTCTTGGAGGCAAATGGGTCTATTAGCAATGGAAAATAAGTGCACCGAGCTTCTCGAACTTCTAAAGCTTGGATCAAGAACCCTTTTTAAGCCTAAAGACCTATCAGTGGGCCAAAAGCAACGCGTTTCTATTGCTAGAGCCATTGCAAACAAGCCTAAATTAATCCTAGCCGACGAACCTACAGCCTCTCTTGATAAGGATTCAGCGCAAATTGCTATAACATTGCTTAGAGATTTAACCAAGGTCAATGATTGTGCTGTAATTGTGGTTACTCATGACAATAAGATACTGGACTACGCCGACCGAATAATTAATCTGGAAAATGGATCAATTACATAGCCATTTTTGTTCATTGCTAAAAAGGAACAAGAGGGTTGAATGCCATTAGGAAGAAGTGTTTGATCTGCCTGCCAACTATGATTGGATTATTGAATAAAGCATCAATTGCTAAATCGAAGGGATTTCCAAATGAGGTATTACAGAAATTAGCATACAGAACAAATAGATATCCAAAGTCATATTAAAAACTTTCCAACGGAAATGGGTTAGCGGTGACAGAGGAACAAACTTATTTTTATTTCCGAAATTTTAAAAAACTAAATAAAATATATGAACGAATTATCTGCATATAAAATTACAGGTATCATAAGGAATTCAATATAATAATAAAAGAATCCCAAAAAACTTCAGGATTCATATGCAAGGGGAAAATTAATAGATAAAAATGAACCTATTAGTGCAGCTCTTTAATTGAAGATTTCAGAATTCTATGGTTGAGCAATAGTATTCAAGAAAGGAGATCCCAGAACGTAGCGTACAGAGAATAGGAAGAAAGTTATGCATAAGCAATTAAGAGCTAATTTCACCTGCTCGTTACCAATTATAAGCAAGGAAATGTCAGAGCCCTGTGTCCTAACAATGTACGAATATGCTCTAGAGGCGCAGATCAAAAAGTATGCCGCAATAAGTGCAAAAATATCAACAATCGAAAATACAATGAAAGCGGGAGGCATTACTATAGTAGAATAGAGAGAGGGAACAATAACAATTGAAAGATGAAAGAACCCCAGTAAAATCAAAGGAAAAGCAAGCAAGTTGCATTTTTGAGCCAATGCTTTGAACTGGGTGTTATCGACAGAAGAGAATTCAAAAGAGTTCATTTTATTTAAAGAAAAAAAAGGGGTTCAGAGTAGAACTTTATTGATTGAAAATTTTTAAGCAATTATAAGAATTTACTTTAAAACAAAATCAAAGTTAGCATGGAAGTAGGCGGAACGGATTAGAATCACCAATACAGTAAACGCAGCCCAGGTTAGTGCTTTTTGGAGTTGCTGGTTAGCCGAAGTAAGCAATGAAAGATCGTTATTCTCAGTAGTAGTGATTAAAGAGTAATTACTACCGGCTTTTTTAAAAGCCATAGCTGCAGCCAGACAAGAAACGATAAGCAATAAACACATAAATTTCAACAAGTAGGATGATACTGGGCTCACCAGACCTGTAAAATTGACCAATCCGAAAATCAAAAAAGCTAAGAAAGCAAGTGATGATGCACTTCTTAGACTTTTAAAATTTTCGTTCTGAATTGCCGAAAATTCCATTTTTTTAGAAAAAACCTCACTGACAATACCATCTATTAATGCAAATGCATCAAGATCGGAAAATTATTCATACAGGTTTGCTGATTACCCGACCCGCTCTACACAAGACAATTTATACGCATAGGCAAGTATGCATATACCAGCCTAGTCATATCGCCCGGCCTGCAAACAAGCCTCAGCAGCACCTTCCACGCCTTCAACCTTGACAATTACGCAAGGCACAACACCTAATGATGGCTGAGATGGCCGAACGGATCGCAAATACGGTCTACTGTTGACCGCCGCTCACAGAATGGGATCTCAGCGTTCAGGAGGCTTACTGGTAATCAAGAAAGGTTTTAAGTGCTGTTAATCCTATTTTAAAAACTCCTGATAATCTTTGGCAATTATTAGGTCGCCTTACATTAATTTCTATTGTAAACAACTTTATTATTACAACTTAATATGGTCTTATTTCTATTAAGTTGATAACTTTTTTTTACACAGGGATTTTATCAGAGCCTGCTTGCCAACGAATACCACTGATATTTCTTAAGTATCCTCGGAAGGCACTGAATTTGGAGCATAAATAAATATTCTCCTTGACTAGAAATAAATCAATATTTGCACATTCATTCTCTACTGCCAGAAAAAGTCATCCTCTACGCGTCTTTTCCTGTTTTCATGTATATTCAAGACCTTTGCTTTAAAAGTTGCTTTATATGTGCAATGAAACTGATCAGAATAGGTTTGATTTAGCTTGAGTATTACTTCCGTAATGTAAAAAAGCAGCGAACCGGGCATATAAGTATGCTATCCAAGTCAAATTAAATCATGCTTTGATTATTTCTTAATTTTAGATTAGAGAACTAATTTGGCTAATGCTCTTGAGGCCTAAACAGATGTAGGGTCTGAATAATAGAATCAACATACGCAATCTCTGCCAAACTATTTTTACTAGTGCCAGAGCACAATGCGCAACACGGCCAACCAAAATTTTATGCTAACATTAATTAGTAAATGCTTCTCATTGTCAAGGCTTTAATTCTTTATCAACTTATGGAAGGTGTTAAAAACAGGATATTGGCTAATTCACCTAATCCACCCGCAATAAGAACCTGTCTTGATCGGGTTGATAGGCCCATAAGGCTCATGCCAGGGTTGATTCATTTTTTTCTACCTCTCGTATTCTGGATTTTAAGTCTTGTTGGAATCTTGTTTGCACCTTTTTGGGCGCAAATAGTCCTTGGCATCATGAACGGAAATGCCATTGCAGCAATGTTTAACATTGGCCACAGTGCTTTGCATGGGAGCTTATTTCCAAAAACTTGGATGAATAGAGTTGCAGGCCTGATAGCAATGGCCCCTGCCTTGAAACCTGTGACTTCTTGGGTTTATGTGCATAATTATCTCCACCATAGCTTTACAAACAACAAAGAAAAGGATGCTAGTTTTGCTCCATTGAGCCTACTTGAGTACAATATATTATCCCCTATTGGAAAATTTAGTTATCGTGTTAGCCGCAGTTGGTATGGATGTGGTTGGTTATACTTGAAAGAGATGTGGTTTAAATGGGAGTTTTTCCCTACTCCACAACGAGCTCCAAAAGATTCCAAAGCATTTCTTATAGATCGAATCCAACTAGCTATTTTTATATCATTCTGGTTCGGTTTACTTGTATGGTTTTCGGATGCTCGGGGAGAAAATATTTTAATAATGTTATTTACTGGTTTTTTTCTGCCGCAGTTTATATCATGTTATTTCATTGGTTTTGTTACTTTTCTACAGCATACTCACCCTAAGGTGGCTTGGTACTCGGAATTCGATTCACAAATCCCAAGCTTTCATGAGTCTCAAATGCGCAGCACACCTCACCTGGTGTTCCCTAGAGTTTTGCGTATTTTAATGAGAAATATTATGGAACATACGGCTCATCATGTAGACACTGCTCTTCCCTTCCCCATTCTTCCTGATGCCCAGAATGCGCTCGAAGATTCTTTTCATAATTATATTGTGAGAGAACGTTGGACGTTCTTCCATTTTGTGCAAAACACCAGGATTTGCAAACTCTATGATTATGCAAAACATCAGTGGGTTGGATACCGTGGTGAGCCATTGGCTGAACCAATTTCCCTTTAGCTTTAATACTCAATAGAGCTTCTTTGCCAAATTTGCGATAGTTTTTAGAATTGGGTGAGTTTGGATGCCAGATATTAAGTATTCCACTTCAGTCCATGAAAGCAAAGTTTATTTTTTATTTTAAAAGCTTTTTCCGTTAGTGGTTATATTCGGTCAGCCGAACTGCCATTGCAATATATTAGTATTTTCAAATAAGATTGCAATTTAAATCCTCATATTTTCTCAGTCCTTCCCGTTTGACTTGCTCAACTCTATTCATACCAAAGAGTTTACAAAACTAACTGCTAAGTTCTCAAAACTCTAGGTAAAGTATGAAAGCATTCATCCCAGAAATAACAGGAATTATTTCTTCTCCTTTTTAAAAACAAACGCTCCTCCACTATCGATGCCTCATTCAACGTGCTATAAATTCAATGCTTTGCTCTTTTGATGGCTCAAGAAGCAGTGAGGAGCACGGATCAAGATGAATTGGAGTTATTGCTTTTATATTAAATTTTTGGAGTAATGAGACTAATACTATGAGAATGTCTTGATATGCTAAATATTTGCCGGGACATGTATGCTGCCCAAGGCCAAAAGGAAACAAAGAAGAGAACAAGGCCTTATTGGCAAATCGCTCGGGATGAAACTCATCTGGCTCCTTCCAAATATCTGGATCGTGATTAAATCCGAATACCGATAGGAGCAGGATATCGCCAGCACGGAATCTGCAATTTTCATATTCAAAACCAGCTTTAACCTGGCGGACATGGGTGTGAGCAATGGGTGCGATACGCATAACTTCAGAAATAAATCTTTCTAGGTATTCAAGTTTAGGAATATTATTGAGTGATAATTTACCAGCTTTAGAAATAGTGTCTATTTCATTTTGAATCTCATTAAGTTTATCAGGTTGCGAGGCCATATATAGAATTATCCATTCAAGAGTAACGGCAGTTGTGCGAATTCCAGTAAAAAAGAGGGTTTTAACAAGATCTTTATGTTGTGTAGCGGAAAAAGGGCAAAGAGATTTTACTTGTACTTCAGTATCTACGTCTGAAAGTAAGCAATGGCCATATTCATTCGACATATCCCTTGCTTTTGTTACCCAAGGGGAAAGAAGGGTGTTTATACGCTGTTTAGTAAGATATATTTTTAAGAAGCTTGGGCTTGGAATCCACGTAGGCATTATCATAGAGGAACCTATGCGTCGCCTAATAGTCTTTTGTATCCATTCGTGATTAGAATATATACTTGCTTTGCTGGTTTCAGGAAGCAAGCATCCGAGTAATACTGAAGTTATTATATCCATGCTTAAAAAGTATAAATCTTCTCGCAGCGTTAGCACGAAACTTCTCTTGTGCTCAGGCTTTCGATGCACAAGCCAGTTCTCAACTACCTCCACAACGCGATTGCGATAAGATTGGGAATTTATATTGCCCAGGGTTGACTTTGTTGAGTTTGAAAGCGCATCCCATTCAGGTGAATCCGCAGTGAATAAGCTATGACCAATTAATCTCCTTATAAGGCTAAGTATGTTCCCTTTTTTTAGATTTGATTTAGTATCAAATAATAGATGTCTTAGAAGAGCTTGATCAGAAATGCACCACAGGCTATATCCCAACACCTTAAGCTTGCCAATCCCTCCGGCGGATAAGGCTATATCAGCAACAAACTGATGACGGGAATTCTTCGCGCTAAACGAAAGGAAACTGTTTTGAGTAGATTTCACTCTTAAAAAGAGTTTATCTAGGCATCGGCCAACTTTAGTTGAGATCATTAGCTTCCGGAAGCTGGACAGTAACTGATGCAATTCCAGGATACCTGCCGAGGCATCACCTCTACCTGCAGCCGCCACGCATTCCTCCAGTTGCAATGAGTAGCCAAAAGGGGAGGTCAAGAAGCAACGCAATAAAATGTTCTCGCATTGCTAACAAATTTACATCTAATTCGCAGGTATAAATTTGAGGGTTGAACTAAGCGTAGCCAATTTGTACATAGCGGTATTAGGCTTTCAAAGCCTAGGCTCAAGAAGAATAGCCTGACTATCGATTGGCTCAAGAAGAACGGAAGCACAATGTGCATCAAGATTCATACTTGGCTGAGATACTACACAGAATCTACGCACAAGCAAGGCAATTACAATCATTACTTCTGAGATGGCGAGCATTTTTCCAGGGCAGCCATGCGAACCAATGCCAAAAGTCCAAAATGTTTCATGATGAGAAGCATTGAGCTCGAACCGGTCCAAACAAAATTCACTCGGGTTTTGCCAATACATAGGATTCGTGTGTATTCCATGGATTGAAACAATTACAGCAGAGCCTTTCGGTATAACTCCGAATGAGCAACTAATATCAGAAGCAGCCGTTTTAAGAATAGACGGAACAACGGGGTAGCATCGCATCACTTCAAGAACAAAAGCTCTGGTCTTGTGCATGAAGGGGAGTACCTCCAGCAACGAGCGATCGTCAGTTGGTAATGAATCGATTTCACTCTTAATAATCTCCCAAACCTGGCATTTAGCAGAAAGAATCCTTAATGCCCATACGATCATTGTTGAGGTAGTTGCCAAGGACGAGTAAAATAAGGTTCTAATTAAATCAATTTGCTTTTGCTGCCCAAATTGTAATGGGCAGCGGCCACGAGCCAATCGTTCAGCATAAACAGAATCAAGAATACAAGTGTCCGCTATGCCGTTGCCGCGACGAACAATGTAGCCATCAAGATATTTGAGAAGAATCTTGGATGTCTTTCCTGTTAGTTTTTTTATAGAGTGTTTCGCGGAAAAAGGAATCCATGAAGGTAAGTTCGCTCCAGAAGGAGCTATTTTTGCCATATGAACCAAGCAAATATTGTCAATATCCACAAACATAGTCACTTCTTCATCGCTAAACTCATCGCCAAATATCAACTTAGATTTCGCATAGTATGAATTTATGTAAAAATCTTTTGGGATAAACGAAGTTGCCCCCGAACTGGATCCTTCAAACCAGTTATCAAGGCGACGTACATATGAGTCAACGATAGAAGGAAGATAAGCATTAACTGACAAATCACTTAAAGAAGGATTTATATCCTGACGGAGTTGAAGCCACTCATCGCCATTGACTGTGAGCAAACTTTTCCCTATCATTAGCGTAATAATCTCATTACTAACACCATCGCGAATCAAGCTTGATGCGTGCTTGGTGTAAAGCTCCTTAGCTACAAGCGGATCGGATATGACAAGAATTTTTTTTCCTAAAAATTTAATCTCCGCTACTCCACCTGCTTTGTTAGCAGTTTTTGCAAAAAGTTGGTATCTAATTGGGCGATTCTTTGGTGAAAAAATCTCCTTACCACAAATAAATTCAGTAGTCATTATGTTAAGGGAATTAGCTTGCAAAATTGAATTAAAGAATTCACAATGGGGGATCCAAGTGGATTAAAACATGATTCTAAACCTTTTGATCTAATTGTAGGAAGCTGCGTATGCTCTGCGTAATTTCTCTATTCAAGCAGAAGTCCTCGATGCAGCCAAGTCTTATCATGCCTGGCAATGTGGATGCTGCGGCACCAGGTCCCCGGTGCATTTTGACAAACACCATTATCAGGCGTTCAATATTGCAATGCCAGAGGAGGTGCCCAAGCCGCACTGAGAATCAAGGTTTCTCTACCTGTATGAACCGCTAGTGATTGAGCTGTAGCGATCGACCAATCCTCTCCTGATACCAGCGAATTTCACAAGGACCTTACGCTTAAAAACAAACCTCGGCAGTTAGGTAAGATCCAATCACGGTGCCCCCCCCACTTTTTACCAGTGTGCGTAATAGGGAAGCAAGTGGCACGGGCGAGTCGGAGTTAGCCAAGCAGATACGGAATAAGTATCATTTTAAGCAGAATCCGGGCTTTTGATCTTAGCTCGATAGGGATTACTATCGAACGTTACCAACAAAAAATCAAATCCCTTGCCTCAAAGGCTACGGATTGTGAAAATACCAAGAAGCAAACTATGAACATTTCCCCGAAGAGCCAGAATCTACTTAATAGAATTAAGCAATCGGCATGAAAAAAACCATCTCAGGGAAAATTCTTGCTAAACAAGTAAAAAAAGGGATCCAAACTGCACTGGAAAACCTGCTAGTCCAATTACACCTTCTAGGTCTTAGAAAAATTTATGCCACCATAAAAGCAGTAGGGTCAACACTTGATATGTTTATTTCTGAAGATTATGAAATGGAATCAACAAAGGGAACTGGCTTTCTAGGGGCTAAATATTTTCTTGTAAATGCTCCGGCTGACATCAAAAGGGTATTCCAGGAAGAAGCAATATTTCCTAAGCATCGAGTTACTGCATGGATCTTTAAACCACTGATAGGAGCATCCACGCTTTCTGCACAGCATGGGGCTAAGTGGAGAACTCAGCGCAACCATGTAGAGAATGTAGTAAGAGAAATTACGCCTGAAGTTATGCTCCCGCGTGTTTATTTAGCAATGAATAAAACAATCAGAACCCTTTCAACAGAAGCTGAATTAGGGAGAGTTAGCGCCAACAAGGTCGCATCAGAATTATCTTGGGATGTGACATGTCGATTTTTATTTGGCATAAGTTCAGAGCAAATAGATATTAGCCAGGATGAACTACAAAATTTTGCAAAATTTGAGAAAAGTGCCGCCTTCGCTGTTGTTCTATATCAGACAGGAATCTCCATGAAACTTTTATCCTTCTTGTTTCATCGAAAGGCAAAAGCCGCAAGGGAACTAATCAGTCGAATAATTCTCAACTTAAAAGACACAGAGACACCTTCAGCATTCACAGTGCTTAACAGGATCATTGGAAATAAATTTCCGGGTGAAAAAGAGAGTAGTAATGTGCTCGATCAACTTACATGCCTGTCATTACCTGCAGGAGAATCCATGACAGTTACAACAACATTGCTATTATATCTATTAGGTAAATACCCTAAATATCAACATCGGCTCAGGGAAGAAGCAAATGAATCCACAAAACTGATGGGACAAAAAAACCTTACACAAGCTCAACTTAAGACGCTAGTTTTTACAAACTCTTTTCTAAATGAAGCCCTCCGCCTCTATCCACCAATACCAATTCTTTACCGTGAATCGGCTAGCAATGCTCAGCTAGGAAATGTCAAGTGTCCATTTAAGTCTATGGTATTTGTTGCACCTTGGGTTTTACACCGGCATAAATCTTACTGGACAAAACCACTAGAATTTAACCCTGAGAGATTTATTGGCAGCAGGCATGGAACAAGTGACGCAGGTATCAACAATTCGATTTATATCCCTTTTGGACTAGGGCAACGTCGATGTCCAGGTGAGAGCCTGGCGAAGCTCCAATTGATTATCTTCTTAATTGAAATGGTAAGGAATTTTGAGGTCATCACAGCGGATGATAACGAACCAGAGGTCGTAGGAAGAATTTCCTTGAAACTCAAAAAACCAGTTTTCGTTAAACTACGCCCAATCGCCTCAGGCGTAACCTAACAGAAAATTAAGTAATCATATTTTTTTACTTTATCATACCTACCCCAAAAACATATGTGTGGCATAGCTGGAATAATCGATCTCACTGGCATGGATAGAATGATTGAAGGCCATAGGCTGAAAGCCATGGGCGAATCTTTATTTCATCGTGGACCTGATCAGGCTGGATATTTTAAAGAACCTGGGATAGGTCTTATTTCGCAGCGTTTGATAATAAATGATCCAAACGGAGGGAAACAACCAATTGTCGACCCCATCGGAAATTCGAGAATTGTCTACAACGGTGAAATCTACAATTATCATGAACTTGCAACCAAAGTACAAGCAAGAGGTCACTCACTTAGCAGTAGATGCGATACAGACTTATTACCAATTTTGTGGCGCGAATATGGTGAATTGATGTGGCCTAAAATCAACGGACAGTTTGCTGTCGCATTGGTTGACAAAGAAGGATCTCAACTACACCTTTGTCGTGATAGGTTTGGGATTAGTCCATTATATTATTCATTGATCGACGGCTGGATTATTTTTGGTTCTGAAATAAAGTCTATTTTGGCATCTGGTCTTATCAAGTCAAAGTTAAGCTATGAAGGCCTTAACCAGTTTGCAAGCCTGTATTCACTTCCAGGTCCCGCTACATGTTTCCATAATATCTCACTACTGCAACCAGCCCAAGTTCTCTCATTTGATATGAAAAAGGATGGGAAATTGAGGCAAAAACAATCATACTACTGGGGGCACAAGTTTATACATAAGCATTTATCGCAGGTAAGCAATATAGAAATGGTCGATACATTTGAGCACTTATTATTAAAATCCGTCAAAGCCCGATTGAAGGCTGACGTGCCTGTAGCGTCGTATTTATCAGGTGGTGTTGACTCCAGTCTCATTGTAGCCATGGCAAATAGCCTTACTGATCATTCAATAAATACTTACACCGTACAAATAAAGCATCATGGCCTAGACGAATCACATCAAGCCAGAGATACCGCATCTCAGCTTGGTGCTGAAAATAAAATATATTCTGTATCAGGAGAGGACATCAAGAACTCATTCCCGGAACTTATTCGTACTACAGAAGCACCCGTCTTGGATCTTTCATGCGTTGCTTTAATGAAGCAAGCAAAATCAGTTTCATCAGATGGCTTTCGAGTTGTCTTAAGCGGTGAAGGCGCAGACGAATGGCTGGCAGGGTATCCCTGGCATAAACTGAGTCGGTTTTTAAGTTTCACAATACCAACACTTCTTTCCTTAGAAGGAGATGGCACTCAGGGTCTTTTGAACAAGACTATTCTAGCATTGATTGGATGCGACTCTCGCTCACAAAATCTAAGTTCAACACGTATTAAGAGCATGATAGATAATGTTGGAGGTGTGAATGGATGGGTGCTAGCTCACGCTTTTGTGGCATCCTCAGTACTTCGTTTTTTCAACAGGGATCTCAAAGATTATTTGGAGAGTAAAGATCCATATGCAGATATATTCGCTGGGACAAGGCATCAGTTCGATGGCCTGGGGATGCTTGATCGCGAACTTCTTGTTTCATTTAAAATTCAACTAGCTGGCATGCTCCTAAGCTCAAAGGGAGATAGAATATCAATGCATTCTTCACTCGAAACACGATATCCTTTTCTTGATAATGATCTTGCTGAATTTCTTTTGACTATTCCACCAGAGATGAAGCTAAGAGGCTTTACTGGGAAATATCTTTTGCGCAAATGTGCCTCCAGGTGGTTACCCAAAACCATTGCATGGCGTCGAAAAGCAATGTTCCGAGCTCCCTTCAGTTCACTTTTATTAACGGGAAGCTCCTGCTATATAGACCAGTTGTTAAGCGCTGAATCTATTGCCAAATCGGGTTATTTTGATAAAATTGTTGTATGCGAAGCGAGGAAAAGAATAGCAACGAATAATTTATCGAGGCTTAATCGATTGTCCCTTGAAATTGGTTTAGTATCCGTAATATCTATTCAGCTTTGGCATCAAGCTTTTCTTGATCGTTCTATAGCTGAAATCTAAGGAGCGCCACAAGCGCAAGGAGCTGGTGGAGGTGGCGAGGGGGATTGATCGCCGCGTGGCCCTGGTGATCCTTATGGCGCCGTAGAACGTATCAATTATAGAGCGCTTATTAAGATTGATTTGACCAATGCTCCTCCGTTCTGCTATACCAAATGAAGGGGCAATGTGGTTAATTAATACCCAAGCATTTAGCCTTCATACAGCTTCTCCAAGCTGCTTTCTATGAATCACCACTCCATAAATAGGTATCCGTGGCGGAGTCCGCGTTTGTGGTTAGGAATGACATTAAATACCTGGGTAGATCTGGTAAAGGGTAAGACAAAAAATATATCGACTAACAGGCTTGGTCTTGTACTAATTACTACTTTTATCGCATTCTTGCAGACGCTAATATTGCCATTTGCGCTTTTATGGGAAATTATCATAGGCCTTCATTTTCGATCTTTGCCTAGCCACGAGTCTCCATTATTTATCATTGGCCATTGGAGAAGTGGAACTACTCTTTTGCATGAATTACTATGTTGCTTTTCCGAATTAAAAGCGCCCACCACGTATCAATGCTTCTCCCCTCGACATTTCCTCTTAACAGAAAAAATTGTGACCGCAATTTTTTCCTGGGCCTTACCTAAGACTCGAACTTTTGATCGTGTACCACTGGATTGGAACTCACCACAAGAAGATGAGTTTGCCCTGTTGATGGTGGGAGCTCAGTCGCCGTATAGGCGCATTGCATTCCCATGCTTTGGCGATCAACTAGAGGGCTTAGATGTCAGCAAGTTGCCTCTAAAGCAAAAAAAGTATTGGAGTGAGTCTTTGGTTTTATTTGTCAAACGATTGATGTTCAACGATCCCCGCCAGTTGGTTTTAAAAAGTCCTACTCACACTGCTCGCATATCGATCTTACTCAAACTATTCCCCTCGGCTAAGTTTATATACATAAGCCGTGATCCACTAAGAATGATACCATCTACTATAAAGTTATGGAAATTTTTCGATTTCTTCCACGGACTTAATTCCTCTGGGTTAACTAATTATTTGCAATACGTCTTAACTACTTTCAAAACAATTGAGGATGCCTATCTACGAGACAAGCCTCTCTTAAACAATAAAAATCTTATAGAAATAAGATTTGAAGATTTGATAGCGGATCCAACCAGCTCTCTTAAGGAAATTATTTCTGATCTTTCTCTGGAGAATCTGAATATGAATAAAGCAGAACTGGAATCTGTCGTCTCTAGAATTTCTCCAGATATACCAGAGCAGTATTCTCTAACGCCCGAAGAGGTGAATTGCATTAACGAAACTACGCTTGCCTACCGCAAAAGATATAATTATACCTAAGCTACTATGAGCTTTTAAAGGGATTACGAATCTCAAGGCCGCCGAAATGCTGGCCGACATTGAAATCCTCGCTGTAGAGAACCGAGCAATGGCTTCTGATTGCT
>Ga0209550_10001208_pt1 | contig 24936 bp, 23 predicted proteins | sample LauGreSuBDMM15SN_2_FD_187567 | JGI IMG/M metagenome (GOLD analysis project Ga0209550, IMG submission 187567) | Freshwater lake microbial communities from Lake Michigan, USA - Su13.BD.MM15.SN (SPAdes) (version 5) | ecosystem: Environmental > Aquatic > Freshwater > Lake | place: Lake Michigan... | reverse complement strand
TACTGCCCATTACGGCAAACCAAAAAATCTTAATTGCGAAGCGGCGTTGCTGCCGCAGCGTGCCGACTCAAATAAGGGCAATCTTGACTCACAACGAAGCCCACCACTTAAGCCAGACGCATCAAGTGGTTTGCCTGGCTCGCCGTTGCCAGCGCCCGGTTGGTCTGCTGACCAACGCCCCCACAGCACAGTCACTTGACTAGATTTTCTGCAACCACCTTGTGTGCGGCCGTCACAAATACTGAACGCTGCCGTCAAGGCGCTGTTTGCATTAGGATGGCCGCACACGGCGGCGTATGCGCGTAAGGTGCCACCGCTTTGCACTGAGCCTTGTTGCGAGACGACTGAAGCCACCCAACCCGGTGAACAAGTGCTTTCGACGGTGACACGCGGCGTGGCTTCACCACCGGTGCGACTGAAATAATCACGCGTCAGCGCCGCTGGGTCTTGCCCAGCGCGGGCCTCAACAAAGACGAGATTGCAAGTATTACCCGAGCGAGTCGGAGTGCAGGTTTGAACGAGCGAGAGTTTAAGCTCACCTAAGTTAGCAGGGCCGCCAGAGACGATTACAGCCGAGCCGCGTTGCTCGGTGCTGGGCTGAGGCACTGACGCCGCAAACGGTGCCGGCGCATTTTCAACTAACGGCGTGCCTGACACAGACGCGCCCGAAAAGTCGCCGGGTGCTGCGATCGGCATTGCCATTGCAACGGGGCCACTCTCATTCGAGCCACTACCAACATTACCAATCGGTGCCGCACGCTGTGAACAGGCGGAGAGACCAGTTAGCACGACCAAGGCCAACGCGAGCAGGCTCGCACGCACGCACTGTGGGTATTGACGACTAGCGCTCGGGTTTAGGTGTTTCATGTGATCCTCTCTGTCTTGTGTACTGAGCTAACTTGGCGAACGCACCGCATCTTTAACCTAGCAAGGATCCAGACGCGCGCTCAACGTTTGTACTAATCAAACTGTTCGCCCATTCGAAACAAGCGATAGTGCTCGCGAATCGCATACCGGTCGGTCATCCCTGCAATGTAATCCGAAATCGCGCGTGCTTGAACAGTTTTATCGTCATGCCAGTAATCAGGCGGTAACAAACGTGGCTCTTGCACAAACGCACTAAATAACTCGCGCACGATCCGACGCGCCTTGTTGGTCATACGCATTACTTTATAGTGGCGATACAAATTTTCAAACAAGAATTTTTTAAGTGCATCGGCCTCGTGCCTAACGCCGCTTGAAAACGCCACGAGCGGGCCGCAGCGCCGTGCAGCCTGAGCGTCTGCGGGCTGTGCCTGCGTCAGCTTGGCCGACGTAGTTTGAGTCACGTCGGTAATCAAGGTATTGATCATGCTTCGAATCGTTTCTGACACTAAGCGCCGCGTGGCCAGATTGGGCCACGCCTTCAAGGCATGCGCATAGTGACGTGCAAAAATCGGCACCGCTTGTAATTGCTCAAGTGTTAGTAACCCTGAGCGCAAGCCGTCATCAATATCGTGATTGTTGTAAGCGATTTCATCGGCCAGATTCGCCAACTGCGCTTCAAGCGAGGGTTGAGTACGGTCAATAAAGCGCTGCCCGACATCGCCTAAACGCTTTGCGTGCGTAAGCGAACAATGCTTCAAAATACCTTCGCGCGTTTCAAAGCAAAGGTTTAGACCATTAAACGCCGCGTAACGTTCTTCAAGCTCATCGACCACGCGCAGACTTTGCAGATTATGCTCAAATCCACCCGCCTCTGGGGCAAACTCGCGCATGCAGGCGTTGAGTTCATCTTGGCCTGCATGACCAAAGGGTGTATGGCCCAAATCGTGGGCGAGGGCGATCGCCTCAGTTAAGTCTTCGCTTAAGCGCAAACTGCGAGCCAGCACGCGCGCGATCTGTGCTACCTCAAGAGAGTGGGTGAGCCGTGTACGAAACAGATCGCCTTCGTGATTGATAAAAACTTGCGTTTTATATTCGAGCCGTCTGAAAGCACCTGCATGCACAATGCGATCACGATCGCGCTGAAACTCGCTGCGATTAGAAGGTGCAGGCTCTTGATGCCGGCGACCCTGACTTTGCTCTGATTTAGACGCGTAGACAGCAAGTTCAATCATTGTTCGTTGTCCCATGTTGACGGTTTAGCAGCCGATGCCAACCCGTTGTACGCTTTCGCATCGGCGCTAAGTCACAAACAACTAAGCTTCGCCGAGAGGCAACCGCGTTGCTACAAAGCGTTTCAACCGTTCAGTCAAGGTCTGTATTAGGCTGTATTACGCAAAATCACTTGCGCCACCAACTCGGCGGGTGCCGCACGGCGAATCGTTTCGCCAATTTTTGGCATCAAAATAAAATTGATTTCACCTGCTTCGGTTTTTTTGTCGCCACGCATCAGTTGCATCCAGTGATCAACGCCGCCAAGGCGTGGCCCAAGTATCGGGCAACCAATCGCGCGCACCAAGGCGCGCACCCGTTGCACATCAGCCTGCGAAAAACCAAACAGCTCTGCCGATAAATCAGCAGCCATCACCAGACCGCAGCCCACCGCCTCGCCATGTAACCACTCGCCATACCCTAGGCCCGCTTCAATCGCATGACCGAACGTGTGGCCTAAATTCAAGATCGCACGCAAGCCGGTTTCGCGCTCGTCTTTTGAGACGACCCAGGCTTTAAATTCGCACGAACGACGAATCGCAAGTGCTAAGAGTTCAGGATCACGCGCACGCAAGCCCGCTACATTTTTTTCGCACCACTCAAAAAATTCTGGGTCAAGAATCAAACCGTACTTGATCACTTCAGCTAAGCCAGCAGACATTTCGCGATCGGGCAACGTGTTGAGCACACTGGTATCGATCTCGACGGCGATCGGCTGATAAAAAGCCCCGATCATGTTTTTGCCCAACGGATGATTCACGGCTGTTTTACCACCCACAGACGAATCTACTTGCGAAAGCAAGGTAGTGGGCACTTGCACAAACCGTACGCCGCGTTGATAGACTGCGGCAGCAAACCCTGCCATGTCGCCAATCACGCCACCGCCCAAGGCGACGATCACCGTGCGACGATCAAGTTGCGCGCCAAGCATGGCATCAAAAATCAAATTCAGCGTGTCTAGGGTTTTATAGGCCTCGCCATCAGGCAACAGCACCGGCACAAGACGCTTGCCCGTTTGCGCTAACACTTGGGTCACTCGCTCGCCCATCAGGCTTTGAATGGCAGGGTTGGTGATTAAGACAATTGAGGAAGCATCAGACGGAATCGTTTGCGCCAGCGACTCAAGTCGCCCTGGGGCGATACGAATCGGATACTGGCCGCCTGGGGTCGCGACATCTACGGTGTGCATGGCTTGTTCTCTGGTGGATGACTGGCAGTGAAATCTGCCCGCATGTTCTCTGAAGAATTTTCGGGATGGCGCCGAGCCTGTTGGTCAATCGCCTTATTAATCTGTTTGAGGCGCTCGACAATTTGTGCCACCAATTGCGCAACCGAGGTCGACCCCGTGTCCATCACAATGTCAGCAACCTCACGATATAAAGGCTCTCGTAATTCGAGCAAATTGCGCAAGGTGGCGCGCGGGTCAGCCGTTGCCAACAGCGGCCGATTGCGATCGCGACTGGTGCGGCGATACAGCTCATCGACATTTGCTCTTAGATAAATCACCACACCGCGAGTACGGAGCGCCTTGCGATTGTCTAAGGCCAGCACGGCGCCACCACCTGTGGCCATCACCAACCTAGGCCGCAACGTGCAGTCGTCTAATACTTGACACTCACGCTTACGAAAACCCGCTTCGCCTTCGATTTCAAAAATAGTCGGGATGCGCACCCCGCAGCGCGCTTCGAGTTCGTGGTCAAGGTCAAGAAACTCGCGGTGCAGCACTTTTGCCAGGCTTTTACCGATCGTGGTTTTGCCCGCGCCCATCATCCCCACCAAAAAGACTGGGGTGTGGTTTGCCCAGGCACTCTGCGGCGCAGGTAATTCCTGCTCCGGGCTCAGGGGATTTAGGCCGCCGCTGTCGTGCGGTTCGGGGGTCAACGCGTTATTCATAGCGTAATTATCCCATTGACCGCCGCACGCCTCAAACTCTCTCGTGCAAAAGTCTCTAAAAACTAGTGCTCTCGTCCTCTTAAATGGGGAGAATTTCCGCGCATTCCGTTAAAATGCCCAGTAATGAGCAAATTTACTAACGCGCGCGAAAACGACGAACCCGACGAGCCCAAACGGCGCGGCTCTTGGATCATTGGGTTTTTTCTTAAACTTTCGATTTTGTCAGCAGGCTTAGCGCTGTGCGCTGCCTTGCTGTTTAGCATGGCGCTTGCGCTTGCCTGGCCCAATGTGCCTGACCTGACAGCCATGACAGACTACCGTCCGCGCGTGCCTCTGCGCATCTTTACCGCCGACAAAGTCATGATCGGCGAATTTGGTGAAGAACGCCGCAACGTGTTGCGTTTTAACGAAATCCCCGATGTGATGAAATCGGCCGTTCTGTCGGCCGAAGACGATCGTTTTTATCAACACGGCGGCGTTGACTGGGTGGGGGTAGTTCGTGCGGGGCTAACCAATCTGATCTCCATGCAAAAAACGCAAGGTGCCAGCACAATCACCATGCAGGTTGCCCGTAATTTTTATCTCTCGTCTGAAAAAACCTACTCGCGCAAGTTCTACGAACTACTGCTGACGTTCAAAATTGAAGCCAACCTCAGCAAAGACCAAATTCTTGAGCTTTACCTCAATCAGATTTATCTAGGTAATCGAGCCTATGGTTTTGCTGCGGCCTCACGCACTTATTTAGGTAAGTCTCTGTCTGAGATCACGCCTGCAGATGCGGCCCTACTCGCTGGGATCCCTAAGGCTCCTTCGCGTTTTAACCCGATCGCCAACAAGCCACGCGCGGTGCTACGCCAGCGCTACGTGCTGGGTCGCATGCACTCACTAGGCTACCTCACCGATGCCGAATATAAAAAGGCCCTAGATCAGCCTGTGATCATCAAATCCGCAGAAGGTACCCCCGCCGGCGGGTTTTCTGTACATGGCGAATACGTCTCTGAGCTCGCCCGGCAGTTGATGATCAGCGTCTATCCCGATAACGTTTACTCACGCGGCTTAAATGTCTACACCACGATCCAATCAAAAGATCAGCAGTGGGCCTACCAATCACTACGCGAGGGTGTGTTCGATTACACGCGCCGTGCACCCTACCCAGGGCCTGAAGCGCAGTTAACTATGCCGGCTGGTGTTGAAAATGACGCGGCCAAGCTCGATGAGTTTTTAGATGGGGTGTTTGATAAATACCCGGATCGCACCGAAATGCTCATCGGCGTGGTGCTCTCGGTCAAGCCCGACGAGGTGAGGGTCGCCCGCAGCTCAACCGATATCGTTTCGATTAAAGATAAAAAAGCCCTCGCGGTCATCGCTCGTGCGCTCAATCCCAAGGCCCCCAACGACCTGCGCATGCAACGTGGCTCGGTTGTTTACCTGCATAAAAATGGCGACTACTGGGAGATCCTGAACCTACCCACGGTGCAGTCCGCCTTTGTCTCGATGATTCCGCAAGACGGTTCAATCCGCTCGATGGTTGGGGGGTTTGACTTTTATCACGGCAACTTTAACCGGGTGACTCAAGCCTGGCGCCAACCCGGCTCAGCGTTCAAACCCTTCATTTATGCTGCCGCTCTCGAGCGTGGCTTAACCCCAAGTACGATGATTTCGGATCAGCCTTTTGAGTTGACCGCCGAGCAAACGGGCTCTAAAGCTTGGGCGCCAAAAAACTACGGCGGGCAATACGACGACAAGCTGACGATGCGCGAAGCCATTGCGCGCTCTAAAAATATGGTGTCGATTCGAATTTTGCAGTCGATCGGGCCAAAGTATGCGCAAGACTACATTGCGCGTTTCGGTTTTGACAAAGCACGTCACCCGGCCTACTTGCCGATGGCTCTAGGCTCGGGGGCCGTTACCCCCATGCAACTGGCGGCTGGATTCTCGGTCTTTGCCAACGGCGGCTACCGGATCACGCCTTTTCTCATCGACCGCGTCACAGATGCCAACGGTCAAGTCATCATGCAGGCTCGGCCAACCGTAGTGGGCGACTCTGCTGCGCGGGCGATTGATGCCCGTACCGCCTACGTCATGGATGACTTGCTACGCGGAGTCGCCACCTCGGGTACGGCGGCGCGTTCGCGACAAGTGCTCAAGCGGGGCGATCTGGCGGGCAAAACGGGCACAACCAACGACTCTGTAGATGCCTGGTTTGCGGGCTACACGCCTCAGTTGGTGGGGGTGGCCTGGATGGGCCACGACCAACCCAAATCGCTTGGCTCACGTGAAACGGGTGGTGGCGCTTCGTTGCCAGTCTGGCTAGGCTATATGCAAAACGCGCTAAAAGCGTTTCCTGAACAAAAGCGAACTCCACCGCCTGAGGGCTTGATGATTGAGGGTGGCAACATCTACTTCAGCGAGTTTCCGCCAGGTCAGGCCATTATGAAACTAGGTACCGGCGAAAAGAATGACTCGTTGGGCGACTTTTTGAACAATATTGAAACCAATCGCCCCAATCCGGCTCTGGCTAACTAAAATACGACGGTTAGGGGTTTGCCTGTTGCATCTGAGCAAACCTGAGATAAAGTATCGTGCAGGTCGGCGCCACCACGTGTATCTTTCCAGTGTTGGCCGTCAAAACGATAATGAAAGCCGCCGCTTCTGGCAGCGACCCACATTTCGTGCAGCGGTGCCTGACTATTGATCACGACTTGATGGCCGTTTTCGAAAATCAGATTGAGTACATTGCCTTGGCGTTTGGTTTCAACGTCAAGGTCGAGTTGATCAAACCAGTGGTCGGCTTGGGCTTCGATTGCATCTAATAGTGCGGTCACCCGAGCATGAAATTCAGTATCGTTCATAATCCTTATCCTCACGTTTGACGGAGTGCGCAGTGATCAGCAAAACCGACAACCACCAAAGTGCTCGCATTGTAGCGATGCTGACACTTGCCGTGTTGGTCGCCGCAGGTTGTGGCTTTAAAGGCCCCCTGTATCTGCCTGAAAAACCGCCCGAAATCCGTCCGTACACGACGCCCTTTTCAATGTACGGGGTCATCCCAGACGAACAAGACATGGTGGTGCCATTCTTTGACGAAGATTTAATGCTGACCCCAGCACCAGTCGTCATTGATTAGGCCGCTCGCCACGCTTTAAACTTTTACCTCTTTATCCTTTAGCCACGCGCATCATGAGTGCATTGTTACCCAAATCGCGTGCCAAACCTTGAATACCCATAGCCACAACATGACCGCTGAACTTGCCACGCCCACGGGCGCACCGTTTTTTCACTATCACGCGGGTGAACTGCGCGCCGAAGGTGTCTCGCTAGCCGAGCTTGGCCAAGAGCTGGGCACACCGTTATATGTGTATTCGCGCGGTGCGCTGGCTGCAGCTTGGGCCTCTTACCAAGAGGCTTGCGTGGGCCACGAGGTCTTAGTGTGCTTTGGCATGAAAGCCAATTCAAACCTCGCAGTTCTCAAAGAATTTGCACGCTTGGGCAGCGGCTTCGACATCGTGTCTGGTGGCGAACTGGCACGCGTCTTAGCGGCGGGGGCCGATCCAGCCAAAGTGGTGTTTTCGGGCGTCGGTAAACAGGCCTGGGAAATGCAGGCTGCGCTTGAGGTTGGCGTGAAATGCTTTAACGTTGAGTCGATTCCTGAGCTCAAGCGCTTGTCTGAGGTTGCCTCTGCGCTTGGCAAAACTGCGGCAGTCTCGCTGCGGGTGAATCCAGATGTGGATGCCAAGACACATCCTTATATTTCGACGGGTTTAAAAGAAAACAAGTTCGGCATCGCCATCGAAGAGGCGCCGCACGCCTATACCTTGGCCGCCTCGTTACCGGGTATCTCAGTCGTTGGCGTTGACTGCCACATCGGCTCACAGATCACTGAGGTCAGCCCCTATCTTGATGCCTTAGACAAGTTACTCAAACTCATTGATCAACTGACAACGGCCGGGATTGCGCTCAAACACCTAGATTTGGGTGGCGGCTTAGGCATCCGTTACGACGACGAGACCCCGTTGGCCCCTAAGCTGTTACTCGACAAAGTCTTTGCGCAATTGCAGGCGCGTGGGTATGGGCATTTGCAGTTGGTGCTTGAACCTGGTCGTTCGCTGGTTGGTAATGCAGGGGTGTTGCTGACAACGGTGCAATATCTTAAGCATACTGAAGCGCGCAATTTCGCAATTGTCGATGCAGCCATGAATGATTTGATGCGTCCGGCGCTTTACGAAGCGTGGCATGGCGTCTTACCGGTTGCGCCGCGCTCAAGCGAACAAAATTTCTATGACGTAGTCGGGCCCGTGTGCGAAAGCGCTGACTGGCTTGCGCGCGGCCGAACCCTCGCCTTAGCCGAGGGGGATGTTCTGGCAATTGAATCAGCCGGCGCCTATGGCTTTGTGATGGCAGGCAACTACAACAGCCGGCCACGTCCCGCCGAGATCATGGTCGATGGCGACCAGTTTCATGTGATCCGTCAGCGCGAAACCTTCGCTGATTTGATCCGCGGCGAAAGCTGCTTGCCAGATTAAATGAGCAACCTAGCTTCGCGCTTACAGCGCGGTCGTTAGAAACGCTTTGTTGTTGCGCGTGCACTGCATGGCTGCGTACGCTCAACTTACAGATTCGCAGTGCAAACGGGCAGGCTCAACTTGCTGAGCTGTTGGGTTTTAAACTAACAGACGGGCCATGCGTCTCGCGTGCTTAGCGTCCCAACAAGCCTTTAAAAAAGCTCTCTGTATTGACCGCAAGAGTCTCAAGGTGATAACCGCCTTCTTGCACGACCACGGTGGGCAACTTCAGCCCTGCGATCATCTTGCCCAATTGACCAAAGCCCTCGGTGGTGACCGCAACCTTAGATTGTGGATCATCTTTGTACACGTCAAAACCAAGCGCCAACACAAGGGCGTCTGGCTTAAAGGCGTGAAGCGCCGCTAAGGCTTTTTCAACTTGTTTGAAAAATACCGCTTCGCTTGACCCGTGTGGCATGGGCAAGTTTAGGTTATAACCTTGGCCCTGTGCTGCGCCCCCTTCATCATCAAAACCCGCGATAGCGGGATAAAAATTCAGTGGGTCGCCATGCACTGAAATATAAAAAACATCATCGCGCTCGTAAAAAATTTCTTGAACGCCTTGTCCGTGATGCACATCGGTATCTAAAATCACGACGCGTTGATGCTTTGCACGCAGCACCTGCGCAGCAATCGCTGCATTGTTGAGATAACAAAAGCCACCTGCCGCATCTTTGCGTGTGTGATGCCCGGGAGGGCGACATAAGGCGTAGGCCTGTTGATCACCCGCCAGAACCGCCTGCGCTGCGCAGACTGCGGCCTGCGCCGCCCAGTACGATGAGATCCAGGTATCAGGGCCAACCGGACAACTGCCGTCTGCCAGATAGCGAGCGGTCTGAGCCAAAATCCCGCGCAACGCGTTAGGTGAGCGCACAAAAATATTTGACATCACTTCGTCGCCCCAATCAGGGCCCGTTTGTTTCCAGATCGCGTGCGCAGTTTCAAGATAGTGCAGGTACCCAGCATCATGAATGGCCAGCAAGGGCGCCATGCCATGATCTTCGGGTTCTGTGACGGTGAGGCCTAACTCAGCGATCCCTTTCAAAATCTGTACAACGCGCTCTGGGATCTCTTGGGGGGTGCGCATCTGCCCGCGTGACAAATAGGTACGCGGATGATGTAGTTTTTGTTTTGGATGAAAATAAGTTTTCAAGATTAAGCCTCAAACAAAGTCAACAAGGGTGGTGTCCAAACTGCGAAAACCGCACAATCGCTTAGGCACGCTTTGCACGAAAATATACGAACAACATCGGCAGCGTTAACGACAAACCCGCCGTCACGATCAACGCCATACCCGTTAAGGATAGTAACGAAGGCATTTGGGCAAAAAACAGTTCGCCAAAGAGCACGGCAAGTACGAGCTGAAAATAGTTCAAGGGTGCGAGCGTCGAGGCCGGTACGATCTTAAATGCATAAATCAATAAAAACTGCCCGATTCCGCCGCTTACACCCATCAAAATCATTTCAATGGTGTCCCGCGTGTTTGGCCATGTTGTTGGCCACCAAAAAATCAACACGACAAAGCCAAGCAGCCAGCAAATCAGGGCTGAATACGCAAATATTTGTTCGCTTTGTATGCGATGGGCCAACTTGCGCGTTAGCAGTTGCACCATGGCATAACACGTTGCAGCCACCAGCATCAACAGGCTGCCGAATAACGATAGGCCAGAATCAACCCCTTGCTCTCCCGTGACATTGCCGAGTGGATTCACAATACACAACATACCGATCAGGCCAAGACCGACAGCCGCGTATTGTTTGAGGCCAACGCTTTCGCGCAACACTGAGGGGGCAAGCAACACGACGATCAAGGGTGATACAAAATACAGCGCCGTGCCCTCGGCGAGCGGTAGGTACTGCAAGGCAGGCATAAAACAGATGCCAACCATACCAAGCATCGCACCACGATAAATAAGCAGCTTGCGATCGCCAGGAGCCACTCGCATGGGCACGCGTTTCATCCACAACAGGCACCACGCCAGCACAATAATGACGCTGTAACGAGCGAAATTGACTAAGGGCGCAGAATAACGCCCCATCAGATCTTTTGCGAAGGCGTCGAGGCAGGCAAAAGCCACCAGCGAGCATAAAAAGATTGCACAGCCCTTGAGCCATTGCGCTTGTCGAGCCAGCTCTGGTTGCTGTGCGTCACTGAGCAGGCTCATAGGGCTATCGATCAGTTTGAGGAGAGGCCATGTTCAGGCCTAAGCGCGAGCGTGATGCGCTGTGTTGCGCAGCCGCACTAACAACACGGTGATGATCAGCCCAAAGAGCCCAAGGGCGCCGTAACTTGCCCCATAACTTTTCAGCATACCGGCCAACACACCAAAGAGCGGCGGGCCCAACACCACGCCCAAAAAGGTAATGCACAGCGTACCGCCCGTTGCGACACTAGCCAGGCCCGCCGGAGCGAGACGAGCAATCTCAGCGAGAAACACACCGTTCCAGCCAATCGCTGAGGCACCAAAAATCACAAGAACCGGAAATAAAATCCAAGGCGAAGAGTCTGGACGAAGCAAGGCGGTACCCACTGCGCCTGAAGTCAACATCAACGCAATCACGATCAACATCATCGTGGGGCTCAACCATCGATCGGCGACATAGCCCCATAAGATCCGCCCAATCACACCCCCTGCTTGCGCAACCGTCAGCGCAACTCCAGCCGCCACAAGTGACCAGCCAAGGTCTTCAAATAAAAACGTGACGAGGTATGCCATTAAAGACATCTGACAAACGGCAAATAAAAACGAAGTCATCGACAATGCGCGCAAACTCGGGTGTTCAAAAATTAAGCGCAAAGGTTGCACAACGCTAGTCAGCATCGATGGCTTGACAGTTGGGTCGCGGTCATCATCCAAGCCAGCACGCAATGGCTGTACGGCCCAAGCACAGAGCACACACGCGACCCCCGACGAAACAAACGCCAGTTGCCAACCAATCGCAATATCCAGCGAAGGTACAAGGGCGCCTGCGATCATGCCCCCAAGCGGAACACCCGTCTGTTTAATCGAAAACACAAACGACAGTTTCTCAGGAGGAGTCGTTTTGATTAAAAGATGCGAGCTGGCTGGGGTAATTGGCCCGTAGCCAGCACCAATAAACAAGGCGCCAATCGCAATTGCAAGCGGGTGTGGAATCGCACACAAAAACAGGCCTATCGCCGCCGATAACAAACCCGCCTGACTCAAGCGGATCGCACCCCAGCGCTTAACGGCTGCGCCCCCGAGCAAGGTCGCGACCATTGCTGCAAAATACACAAGGGCAACGTACGCGCCCAAGTAGTTAGTCGATACACCAATCGCTTTCGCCACCACGGGTGTCACGACCGGCAGATTGATCAACGCCATTGCTACAAGCGACTGAACGGTTAAGGTTGCAACTAATACGACCCAAGGTCTGGCTGGTGTCACGATGAGGGTGCCGCGGTTGTATCGCCTGAGGCGGTTTGTTTAATTTTATATTCAGCGGCAAAGTCTGCTGCGTACCAAGCCACCAACAGCTTGGTCGGCTTAGCAAACTGAGTGACTGAGTCACTCAGTCGTTAGCGACTCAGTTGTTCAGTTTACAGCGCGCCGTAAGAGTGGAGCCCTGACAAGAACATATTAACCCCCAAAAAGGCGAAGCCTGTCACCAGCAAACCGACCAGCGCCCAATAGGCGGCCATCGTGCCACGCAAGCCCTTCATCAGGCGCAAATGCAACCACGCGGCGTAGTTCAGCCACACAATTAACGCCCAGGTTTCTTTTGGATCCCATTGCCAATACGCACCCCAGGCGTCTGCCGCCCACAAGGCACCCAAAATAGTCGCCACCGTAAAAAAAGCAAAACCAATCGCAATCGCGCGGTACATGATGTCATCAAGCACCTCAAACGAGGGCAGGCGCTCACCAATTGGGCGGCGAAACAACAAAATCGTCCCAACAATCAAGGCGCCGATTCCGAAATAAAGCATCCAGGTGGCTGACACCTCTTTGCTGCCAAAGATCATGGGCTCACCGGCCAGCAACACCCCTAATACAAAGAGCGGCGTGAGCTTCAGCCATGACTTCGTTTGGCTGTGTTGTTTGACCAAGTAGGCAAACGCCACCATGGCTGCGAGCGAAAACGTGCCGTAACCGATAAAGTTTGCCGGTACGTGTATTTTCATCCACCAGCTCTTGAGTGCAGGCACCAACGGCTGAATTTGCGCTGCATCACGCGTAAATGAGTACCACAGCAAAAATACCACCGCTGAGGTAATGATGAGCAAAACAAAACCACCTAGCGCACGCGTCGCGTAACGACGTTCGTAATACAAGTAAAACAACGCGGTGACCAGGGCAAATAACACAAACACTTCGTAGAGATTGCTAACAGGAATATGGCCAATATCGGGCCCAAGCAAATGGCTCTCGCGCCAACGCACCAACATACCTGTTGTACCCAAAAACACAGCAGACCACGTCAGGACTGTGCCTAGCCAAGCCGATGTGGGGCTAACAAAACCCAGCCAATAACAAATGGTCGCCAACACAAACAAGGCGCACATCCACAAAATTGCTGATTGGGACGAAAACAGATACTTTAAAAAGAAGACCTGCTCAGCACGCGCAATATCACCTTGATAGAGCCAGATTGCAAAGCCAGTGGAGAGTGCCGTTGTCAGCATCAAGGTACGCAAGGGGCGCCAGAGCCAACCCAGCCAGGCAAAACTTGGCACGGTCAAGACCAAAATGGTTTTCTCGTAATAATCCATTGAATTGCTAAACGTCTTGAGCGCGTAGCCGGCGCCAACTGCCAGGAGCACAAAGAATAAAATATCAGTCCTGTTTGGACGGCCACGCTGCTCGCGCCCATCGCCTGACTCAGAGAGGTCATCCCAGTCGTTTCGTGACTCGGCGATTGAATTCGTCATGACAAAGTTCTCGATGAATTGAAAAAAGATACCAACGTCGGTAAAACGTGAATCATCGGCCGCTCGAGCCGTCTTGCGTGTTGACTCACTTTGCTTAGCGCAGCCTAGTCAGCTAGGGCACACCTTGCTCGCTGCGGGCAGCTTACTTTAACTCACTTGGCTGAGCTTACTAAGCGCAGCCTTGAAACGGTCAAACTCGCGGTTGAAATCGAGTGTACGCTTTTGCGATGTCATCGCGGCTAATACACAGGTGCCCTGTGCGTGTTCTGCTGGCCGCAACCAAACCCAGATGCGTCGATCACGTACGTAGAACATTGTGAAAACGCCTAAGACTAAAAACAAACACCCAAGATAGACAATGAATTTTCCTGGCGTACGACTCACTTGAAAGACACTCGCCTGCACATGGTTAAAAGATTTCAGTGTCAAGAGCAACGGTGCTGGGTAAAGCGTTAAATCCGATAGTGCGGCCACAGCTAATCTAGACCAATTTGCATCGAGCTCTAATTGCTGAGCCGAAGTGTCTAAGGCCGGGCGACCCGCACGCTCGCGTGCGAGGCCTCGCAATTCATGAATGGCCGAACCGAGTAAACGGATCACGATATCGGCGGCACGCTGCTGTTCAGCGAGTGGCACATTTGTCTCAAGAAAGCGAGAGATCGCTTGCAAGCCACCGTCGGCGAAGGTTTCGAGCGCGCGCTGCGCTGACGTCTGCAAAGCCGGCTGATCGGTGGCGCTACCCTGATAGGCTCGCGCAAAGCGCCGTACCGCCTCGACTCTATCTGCAGGGTTGGCCAGTGCTGCGCGCACGCGCATAAACTCTTCAGCGGTGTCGTAGTCATCGGCCGGCATACGTAAGTATCTGAAGCCAGCGCGGCCCGGCTCTTGCACACCAGCTAACAACACTCGTGAGCCATCAAGCTCGGCGGGCAACATGTATTGATGAAACGTCGTGGCCTGCCCACTGGCGTCGATCAAACGATACTCGACGCTTGGTCCAATGTTACGCAGATTTTTATGTTTCTTGCTTGCGGCACTACCCGTCACTGCAGCCACGTGTTCGCCAAATTCTTTTGGAGCTGACGGCTCACCAGAAGTCAGGTCTTCGACATTGATCGTGCGCAGTTTGGTAATTTCGGCTTTGATGACTTGGCCTGAAGTGCCCAATGTGATGTCGCTGGTTTGCCCCACAAGGGCTTTTAAGGCAAACGTCTCTGTTCCAGAGCCAGTGAGCGGATAGCCGAGCAGCTCGACTCCGCTACCGCCATCGTCAAAGCTTGATTGGTAAACCGTGACACCCTTGAAATGCAAGGGCTCGTTGACCTCAATGTTGGCCTCAAACGTTTTACCTGTCGCAGGGTCTGTCACTTCAACCTGACTCATGAAGCGGCTTGGCATTCCGGTCGAGTAGTAATCCACAACAAACTTTTTCAACTCAAGGGTAAAGGGTAAGGGCTGCACTAGAGCGCCATCATCTACTGTAATGATCGCTGAGCTGCGCTTGCTACCCTCTGGCACCAACACATTGGCACGAAAGCTTGGGTTATCGACCGATAGGCGGCCGCGCTCAGGGACGTCGGCGATCATCATGTTTTCGACGATTGGCGTTTTACCTAGCAACCAAACTTGCAGGCGTATCGGTAATTCGCTGTCAAGCAAACCACCGACACAGATAATCACGATTGCAGCATGAGCAAAGATATAGCCAAAGCGATTACCACTACCTCGCTTAGCCGCCAACAACAATGAATCACCGTCAACACGCTGACGCACGGCATACCCCTGCTGTTGCAGCCACGCCTGAATCGAGCCAGCCGCTTGTGCTGGCTCGCGGGCGGTATCCACTTCAATTTTGTGATGAAACGAACGTAGACTTGAAGCTCGAATATGCTCACGAAACGACCGAGCATCTTTGAGCATTTTTGGGGCGTTTCGGATCAGGCATAAGCTAGTCGAGAGCACCAAAAAGGCCATCGTGACCAAGAACCACCAACTGTTGTAGATATGCCAAATTGAAAACTTATCCAACACCTCAAACCAGAAGGGGCCGAACTGATCGATATACGCGTTTGCCGAACGCCCTTGCGCAACGACAGTACCAATCAGACTTGCCATACAAATGAAAACCAGCAAGCTAATCGAAAAGCGCATCGAACTCAGTAGCTCAAGCGTATTGGCCACGGCAGACGCCGAGCGCGGGCCGCCCGACCCAGCGCTAGGCGAGGCATCATTTGCGATTGACTGAGTCGGCGTACTAGGTTTTATCACGGTGTTTATCTAAAAAAAAGGGGGTGTCTTGCGACCCCCCCTTGCTTGCGTTCTGTTAACGCAGTTGCCTAGCGCAAACCTGCTGCGTAGTCAGAGACGGCCTTAATGTCTGAGTCAGACATGCGATCGGCAATTTGGTTCATCATTGGGTTATTCGCTCGGTGACCCGCACGAAACAACTTTAACTGCTCTTCGATGTAACTTGGGAATTGGCCACTTAGCCGTGGATACTGGCCAGGAATGCCGGCACCGTTAGGCGAATGGCAGCCTGCGCAAGCGGGCACATTGCGATCAGGGATACCCGCGCGCCAGATATGCTGGCCGCGCTCGAGTAACTTTGGATTGGTTGCCGTAGCAGGCTCAGTCAGTTTTTGCTGTGTCAAATAAAGCGACAGATTTTGCATGTCGGCTTCGGTCAAGGGGCCGGCCATCGCAGTCATGACTGACGGTGCGCCATCCACGCCTTTGCGTAACACTTCTTTCGCGCCCACTTTCAGGCGAAACTCGGTCAGTTGCTTATAAATGTATTCATGTGATTGGGCCGCCAAATTAGGATTGGCTGGGATGGTGCTATTACCAGCGGCACCATGACAGGAAGCGCACGCAACAACACCGCGCGCAGCATCACCCTGTTCATAGAGCGTGGCACCCTTTGCCGCATCGGGCTTAGCTGGACCTGTGGCGGCACCGGCCGCAATACTTGGGGACATGGCAGAGACGCCGAGCAACAAACAGCCCGTAAACACTACCTTTGACAACAAATACTTCATTGAAGACCTCGACGCCGAGTGGGGCACAAATACACCTAAACCACAAAAAACCACTGTTTTAGACACACGATTATACAATAGGGTCTGAACTGATTCTTCTAGGCCCTACAGTGTCCCTATTGCAACATGCTTCGTTTTTTACTTCGGCCGCCCGCCTCGACCAGTTGCCTGACCCCGGCGCCCCTGAAGTTTGTTTTGTGGGGCGCTCAAACTCTGGCAAATCGACCGCCATTAATGTATTAACCAACCAAAAACGCCTGGCGTTTTCAAGTAAAACGCCTGGGCGCACTCGACTGATCAATATGTTTGGCTTACCTGACCCGCTCGACCCTGACGAGCGTCTGGGCTATCTGGTGGACCTGCCGGGTTATGGTTATGCGGCGGTGGCGCATCGTGCCCGCGAAGAATGGGCCGATATTTTAGGCGGCTACCTGCAAAGTCGTGAATCTTTAGCGGGTATTGTTTTGCTGATTGACATTCGTCGCGGAGTAACCGAGTTAGATCGCCGCTTGGCCAACTGGATTGCGCCCACTAGGCGCCCGGTCTTGGCGCTGCTGACAAAAGCCGACAAGTTTCCGTACGGGCAACGCATCAAAGCTGTCTTTGCAGTGAAAAAGGAATTAGAGGATATTGGGGCGTTAAATGCCGTCCCCTTCTCTGCCACGGCGCGGATCGGGCTCGAAGAAGCCACTCTGCAAATTGAAAACTGGATCTCACCACAGGTCGTACCATGACAACTCCACACCTCATTCTCGCCGACTACCCGGCCAACCGCCCTCGTCGTTTACGCCATGATGAGTTCTCTCGCCGTTTAGTTCGCGAGCACTCACTCTCAGTGGATGACCTGATTTATCCGGTCTTTGTGACTGAAGGCAAGAAAGTCAAGCAAGCAATTGCCTCGATGCCAGGGGTTGTTCGCTATTCGCTCGACACCTTGTTGCCCGTCGCCGAAGAGTGCGTCAAGCTTGGCGTGCCGATCATGGCGTTGTTTCCGGTAATTGATCCCGCACTGAAAACTCCAGAGGGCGGTGAGGCCATCAATATCGACGGTTTAATCCCCCGTGTTGTGATGGCTCTTAAAAAGCGCTTTCCTGAATTAGGCATTCTGACAGACGTCGCGCTCGACCCTTACACCAGTCACGGCCAAGATGGCGTGATTGACGCAGATGGTTATGTCATGAACGACATCACTGTCCAAATCTTGACCCAGCAGGCCTTAATTCAAGCTCAATCAGGGGTAGATATTGTTGCCCCGAGTGACATGATGGATGGTCGTATCGCTTCAATCCGCGAAGCGCTTGAAGACAATGGCTATATCCATACGCGTATCATAGCGTATTCGGCTAAGTTTGCGAGCGCCTTTTACGGGCCCTTTAGAGACGCCGTCGGTTCAGCAAATAATTTGGGCAAATCCAATAAACTGACCTATCAGATGGATCCAGGCAATATTGATGAAGCGTTGCGTGAAGTTGCTGCCGACTTGCGTGAAGGCGCCGATATGGTCATGGTGAAGCCCGGGATGCCCTACTTAGACGTGCTACGCCGCGTCAAAGACGCGTTTCGTGTACCAACCTTTGCGTATCAAGTCAGTGGTGAATACGCGATGCTGAAAGCGGCGGCGGCGAATGGTTGGCTTGACCACGACAAGGTCATGATGGAAACCCTCTTGGGCTTTAAGCGTGCCGGTGCCGATGGGATTCTGACCTACTTTGCACTCGCTGCAGCAAAGTTGCTGAAGCAAAAGTAAGGTGCTCAGGCGCTTGCTTGTGCAGCCTGGCGTTTTTGTAACCGCCAGGCAAATACAACCGCCAAGATAGGCAAGCCAAAAATCCCGATCGGAAAAACCGCCGCCAAGTCTAAGTGGTCTACCGCGACAGACGCGAGGATCACTCCAACCGACTGGCCAAAAAACAAAAACGACGCAAATAACGCCACAGCCGTACCGCGTATCGCCGGAGCCATCTGCGTGGCATGCGTTTGTAACACCGCGTGCAACAGGTAGTAACCAAGACCTGACAAAAGACTGGCTAGTACGCCCCAGTACCAAACCGAAGAGAACCAATACACCGCAAACGCAAACGCCATCATGCAGCCGCCAGCGATAGCGAGGCGGTACTCGCCAAAGCGACTGACAAAGGACTTCGCATAAAACGCATAAATCAACGCACCAGCAGCAAACAAACCGCTAATCCCGCCTGCCCAGGCTACCGCGATCTCATGACGCTCGTGCAAGTATGCGGGTACAAAGGCTAGGGGCCCAAAGACAAAAGCCCCCTCAAGGCAGACGACGACCAAGACAATTCGTGCCCAGGGCTGCGCCCACACTTCACGCACAGGATCTAACAGGCGGATTCCACCACTCGAGGGCACCTCTACAACATGGTGACGACGGGAAATCAAGAGCGAACCGACCACCAGATAAATCATTGCCAGAAAAATAAACGCCCAACGCCAGCCAACGGTATCTGCAAACACACCGCCCAACAACTGACCAATGGCGATGCCGGAAATAGAGCCCAACAAATATCTCGCAAGCGTCGCCTGTCGCTGTTCGTAAGGCACATGATCACCAATCCAAGCCATCGATAACGGGATAATGCCAGCTGCCGTTGCGCCTGAAATAAAGCGCCCTAATTCGAGGATGCCTAGGGTTGGCGCAAAGGCCACCAGCAGGCTACCCGCCGCACAACCAAGCGTTGCCAACGACAAAACGAGAAACTTACCGTAACGATCCCCGACTGGGCCGTAGAAGAACTGCATGACCCCATAGGCAATCGAAAAATAAGTGACTGCGCTTGAGGCTTGAGCCGTGCGCACATTGAACTCGTTGGCAAATACTGGCAACAAGGGATCGCAAATGCGAAACGCGCTAGAGCTCGCAAAAGCAGCCAGCGCTAGCAAGATAATGACCGGCATGGTCGAAGTCGATGCGTTGGGCAGTGGCTGAGAGGTCATGAAGCGTGAAGTCTTTGAGGCGTAGTGAAAGTCATTTACGCACCGAGTGCCCGCATCTGTCTACTTATTTCAGCGAAAGTACGCGATCAAGATTTGCTGCAAAACGGTTGGCATCCTGAAAGCCAACCACTCGCACGTCTTTTCGTTCACGCCCACCTGGCTCAAAAAAAATGATGCCTGGCGGCCCAAAAAGTTTGAACCGTTTAAGCAGTGCACGATCCTCTGCGTTATTTGCGGTCACATCGGCTTGCAGCAACAGTAACTGATCCATCCGCTGGGCCACATTGGGTTTAGTGAAGGTGAAGGCCTCCATCTCTTTGCACGAGACGCACCAGTCGGCATAAAAATCAAGCATCACCGGACGCGTGGACTGCGCCAGCTCAGTGTCGAGTTCGGCGATTGAACGAATACGCTTAAATGGCGGGTGCGCGCCGTTAGACGACAAGGTAGACTGGGCACGCGGCATTGTTGGGGATGACTGATCACTGGCTTGACCCAGCAGGATATTTTTTGATGAACTCGCGGTCGTTACCCCGTCTGACCTGCTTGCATTGTTTGCAACCGTCGTGGGGGCGCCTGATCCACCTGCATTTTTGTCCGCCATTGCGGAGATCCCAGGCACACCAGCATTTTTTTCAGTCGTCACCGCAGCGACTGGGCTGACCACTGCATTGTTACGGGCAAAATGAGACAAAGGCTGTAGCAACGAACGGCCACCACTCGCAATCCCCAACAACCAAATGAAACACAGTAAGGTCAGCAGCAACCCAAGTGTTTTGCGCAATAGGCCGCTAAAGCCTGCCTCAGGGCTAAGCGCCTCAAAGGTCCGTAACAACACTGCTGAAAACAACACCAAAATTGCCCAGCCAAGAATCTGTAACCACGTCGGCAACAGCGGCGTCACCATCCACCAAGCGGTCGCAAACAACAACACGCCAAAAAACTGTTTCACACCTTCCATCCAGGTGCCCGTACGTGGCATCAATTTTCCGGCTGACGCACCCATTACCAACAAGGGCACGCCCATTCCCCAAGCCATCGCAAATAGCGCTGAGCCGCCCAACAACACATCGCCTGTTTGCGAAATGTAAAGCAGGGCTCCTGCGAGCGGTGCGGCCACACAAGGGCCAACGATTAACGCAGACAGCGCACCCATTAAGGCTGCGGCCCCAACGCGACCGCCCAAAATTGAATTATTTTTAACGCTCAGCTTAGTTTGAATACTTGATGGCATTTGAAACGTAAACACGTCAAACATTGAGAGCGCCAAGGTCGCGAGTAACAACGCAAACAACGCCAGCACCCAAGGCGTCTGTAACCACGCCGCCAACCCCGCACCACTTAACCCGGCCGCGACACCAAGCGCCGTATAAACGACAGACATGCCGCTCACATAGGCCACAGCCAGCAGGGTACCGCGCGCACGCGACACCTGGTGCTGCTCACCAACGAGCAACACAGACAGGATCGGTACCATTGGTAGCACACAGGGCGTCAAGGCCAACAGAAGCCCTAAGACAAAAAACAGCAAGACAATTTCAAATAACGCCGTCGAGGTCAAGAGGTCGGCCAAGGTCAAATCGTTTTCAGCAAACACCAGTTCGCGCCACTGGCCGTCAAGCAGTCGGCCAAACAGGCTTTGGGAGACTGGAGCAACGAGCTTGAAGCCGGGGGAATTTGCCAGCGTGCTCACGGACACAAAAAAATCCATGGGGGGATAACACAGCCCCGCACTCGCACACCCTTGCCCGGTCAGTTTGATCTTGAAGGTTTGCTCAGGCGCGCTAGTTGGCGTTTGAGGTACTGCTTTCAGCGGGAGAAGGATTTCAATACCTTTGAAATAGAGCTCCATGTCTTTGTTAAACGTTGGGTCGTACTTAACTTGTCCCTTCGGAAAAATTGGGTCGCCTAGTTTGAGCGCTGGCGTTTCAGCGACAAATTCAAACCGCTCTCGGTACATGTAATAACCGGGGGCGATTTTGAACTTAAGGCTCAGCGTATTTTTTTCTGCGCCCACGACTTCAGCCCGCAAGACAAAGGCCTTTTCTGGATCTAGGTAGCCATCATTATTGGCCTGAGCGAACGAAGAAAAGAGCGCAACCGTTGCCACAATAAAGGCGGCAACACACGCGAGCGCCGAGGTGCGCTGGCCAAACCAAGTGAACACCGAGCTCACCCTAAACCCTTCGTGGTTTGGTGCTGGACCCAGGCCAAATAGGGCGCCAAGCCGCCTGCCACAGGCACGACCAGCGCTTCGGGCAGTTCGTAGGGATGCAACGCCACCAATCGTTCAAGCAGCAGTTCTTGTTGCGCAACAGTCGTTTTAATGATCAAAGGGATCTCTTGGGTTTCGTGCATCGCTGACTCCCACTCGTAAACCGACAACACTGGTGTACCAATATTAATACAAGCCGCTAGTCGCTCTGCCAATAGGAACTTTGCGATAGTCTTTGCACACTCAAGATCTGGCGCATGGGTCAAGACAAGTACGACATCGGTTGTTTGCATTGGGATACTCAGTTCGAATTGTTTCACTGACTCATAAGAAAAAAAGCCTCTTTTCAGAGGCTTTTTTACTGCAATTAACCATGCATTTATTCGGCTGAGTCTTCAACCACTTCATCAGCAACGAGTGGGCGGTCGACGAGTTCCATGAACGCCATGGGTGCGTTGTCGCCTTGACGGAAACCCATTTTCAACACCCGGGTGTAACCGCCATTGCGCGCAGCATAACGTGGACCGATGTCTGCAAACAACTTCAGAACGATTTCACGATCGCGAAGACGAGCAAAAGCAAGACGCTTGTTTGCAAGCGTTGGGCTTTTACCTAAATTGATCAGTGGCTCGACGATACGGCGCAACTCTTTTGCCTTCGGCAAAGTTGTTTTGATGGCTTCGTGAGTCAGTAGGGCAACTGCCATATTGCGAAACATCGCAAGACGGTGGCTGCTAGTGCGGTTTAGTTTACGTAGACCGTGGCCGTGGCGCATGGTGATATCCTTATTGAATCTATTAAGAGTATTTCTACTCAGGTGATTTCAGCTCTTCTATCAATCAAGCTTGTTTAAAACAAACAACTTTGATTGCGGGCCGGTTTTAAAATTTTTACTGCAAACGGCTTTTTGACTCGATTTAAACAACTCAAACAGAACGTAGTGGTCACTGACCTGCCTCGTATCTGCTGCTACGGGTCAACGACTCATTTAACAATTTACTAATCTTCAACGGGCCAGCTAATAAACAACCGGCCCTCAAGCGCAACTTAAGGGCGCTCAAGACCCATTGGTGGCCAGTTGTCTAATTTCATACCAAGCGTCAAGCCGCGCGCAGCCAACACTTCTTTAATTTCATTCAGTGACTTACGACCCAGATTAGGAGTCTTCAACAACTCGTTTTCTGAGCGCTGAATTAAGTCACCAATGTAATAAATGTTTTCAGCTTTCAGGCAGTTAGCCGAACGCACGGTCAACTCAAGATCATCGACTGGGCGCAACAGCACTGGGTCAATTTGTGGCGCACCGCGGTTTGGAGCTTCATACGAATCGCCAGCACCTTCAAGGGCGGCGAAGACCGAAATTTGATCCATCAAAATGCGAGCCGACTGGCGCACTGCTTCTTCTGGGCTGATGACGCCGTTTGTTTCAACGTCAAGCACGAGTTTGTCGAGGTCGGTACGCTGTTCAACGCGAGCATTTTCAACAGAGTAGCTAACTCGGCGCACTGGGCTAAATGACGCATCCAACACAATACGACCTATCGTATGGGCGCGGTCGTCGATCAATGCACGCACGTTACCTGGCACATAGCCACGGCCTTTCTCAACCTTCACATGCATTTCGAGCTTCCCGTTTTCGGTAAGCGTAGCGATCACATGATTTGGGTTCACGATTTCAACATCGTGTGGCAGTTCAATGTCAGACGCAAGTACTGGGCCCGCGCCTTGCTTGCGCAAGACTAAGGTGAGTTCATCACGGCTGTGTAATTTAAAAACAACGCCTTTCAAATTTAACAGAATATCGACCACGTCTTCACGCACACCAGGGATCGTTGAGTATTCGTGTACCACGCCTGTGATTTGCACTTCGGTTGGCGCGTAGCCAGTCATCGAAGACAACAAAATACGACGCAACGCATTACCTAAAGTATGGCCATAGCCACGCTCAAAGGGTTCCATGATGATTTTTGCATGGTGCGTGCCGACGGGTTCAACTTCAATCGAACGGGGCTTGAGAAAACTTTGTGACATTCCTATGATTCCTTTTCAATACCCTCGGTTCATTACACCGATAAGGCTGATGGATAGAGAGTGCTAGAAGGGCTTGCGGCAATTAAGCGCAAGCCCAACCTATGCTTAGCGTGAATACAGCTCGACAACCATTGATTCGTTGATATCGCGTGCGACATCAGCGCGGTCAGGAGCCTGCTTAAAGGTACCCACTAATTTAACAGTATCAACTTCAACCCATTGCGGGATGCCGTTACCGGTTGCCAACACCAATGACTCGGCGATACGTGCCTGGCCTTTGGCTTTTTCGCGAATCCCAACGATGTCACCAGCTTTGATGATCATTGAAGGAATATCTGCAGTATGACCATTCAACTGAATCGCACGATGTGCAACCAATTGCCGAGCCTCGGCACGGGTTGAGCCGAAGCCCATGCGATACACCACGTTATCAAGACGCGACTCAAGCAACTGGATCAATTGCTCACCAGTATTGCCCTTGCGGCGCTCGGCTTCTGCAAAATATTTGCGAAACTGTTTTTCAAGCACGCCATACATGCGCTTGAGCTTTTGTTTTTCGCGCAGCTGCAAACCGTAATCAGACGTACGCGCGCCCGAAGTACGGCCATGCTGGCCAGGCTTAGAGTCAAGCTTGCACTTAGACTCGAGCGAGCGGCGTGCGCTCTTTAAGAACAGATCAATACCCTCGCGGCGCGAGAGTTTGCATTTAGGACCAGTGTAACGGGCCATGTGGCTTCCCCTTAGATGCGACGACGCTTGGGTGGACGGCAACCGTTGTGCGGTACGGGTGTGATATCGGCAATGCTCGAAATCTTAATACCCAACGCATTCAACGCACGCACTGAAGATTCGCGACCTGGGCCTGGGCCCTTGATGCGAACTTCAAGCGTCTTGATGCCGTATTCAATGGCCACTTTGCCAGCCGTTTCTGCAGCAACCTGCGCTGCGAACGGCGTCGACTTACGTGAACCCTTAAAGCCAGCACCACCTGACGTCGCCCACGACAGAGCATTGCCCTGACGATCGGTGATGGTGATGATAGTGTTGTTAAAGGACGCGTGGACATGCGCAATGCCGTCCGATACATTCTTTTTAACCTTTTTGCGAACGCGTGCTGCGCCGCCGGCAGAAGCTTTAGCCATCTTCTAATCCTTATTATTTCTTCAAACTTGCAGCAGCGCGACGCGGGCCCTTGCGGGTGCGAGCGTTGGT